>JAABUY010000960.1_pt1 | contig 43078 bp, 39 predicted proteins | sample 5560271 | NCBI WGS metagenome assembly JAABUY01 (sample SAMN10711886, study PRJNA513374) | rock metagenome | isolation source: Antarctica rocks | place: Antarctica: Victoria Land, University Valley
TGGGTGGACTATTTATGGCTCACTCTATAGAAGGACTTGCTCTATTTAGTAAAGTTTGTAAAAGATCTCCGTAGAATTGTGGTGTTAATCAGATGTATCTTGTAGTAGTATAACCCTCAGTTAATTGTACATATAAAACTTGTAAGAATAATCAAGTAGCGATTACGCTAACGATAGATCCAAAACTACTTAGAAAATTTCAACCTGCAAAGGCATCTGCATAATCACTTATTCTTCTGGGCATACCTTGTAACAATAGGTATCCTTATGTAAAACCTTTTTTAGTGACTAGTATAGTTATAACTATATAATTACTATACACTGAACTAACAGGTGCTTTTAATTGCTTATGCTTAAAGGGTATGACTTTATAATCCATTTGGATCTTAAAACAGTATGTTTTAATGTTTATGATTCTTTATTACTTAATCTATCTAATTAATATATAGGTAACTCAAAATATTTCTATTTTTGTTTGGACTATATCTTCACCCTTGGAGGGTGTATCACCTATAGTCTCTGAAGACCTTAAAATTAAGAACTGCTTAGTTCTAACTAATTAAGTTTCCTGCTGATTGCCCTCTTATATCTGGCTAGGTTTAGTTTAGATAACTTAAAGGGTGTTCCAGCAAAGAGTGATATACAAAATAAATATTGCTATTTAAACGGGCCTACAAGAAATGACCTAGGAAATGTTGAGGGAAGAAAGTAACATTACAGTTACAACTTGGACTATATCTTAACGAAAAAATAAATTTCTCGTTTCTTTCGTGTAGTCTCTGAGGATCCTACTAAAATAAACTTAAGTTTATTTGTTGGTTTCCTGCTGGTTGTCTAGATACACTTAAGATTTTTACTTACCAATAATAATAAAGGTATAGTACTTAAGCTTTAGGAGAGTTTCCAGCAAATAGAAAGATTTGAAGGGGCTAATGTTATGAACTTTTATTTTAATTACGGGGAATAGATTGTATAATTCAATTTTCACCATTTAAAGATATAAACTTTTCTGTATCTATATTTTTTTTGATATGTGTTCATCTAACTTTAAAATGTTGTCTTGCAGCATTTATAGAAGGGAAAATAAGTTCTACATTATTTTGGTTATAACAAAAAACTAAACTTCCACCTATACCATACTGTGGAGAAAGTTTTCCTTTTAAACCTTTTGAAGGATGAGTATGACTTAAGTAAAATTCTTTAACACTATCACTAATAGCTTTTTTTGTAAAGGAACTAGTACTACTACCATACTTAGGATGGTTTTCTTTCTGGAAAAGTTCCTTTAGCTTAATTATAGTATCTATTTTATGTGTAAATCCAAAAGAACTTCCTGCTATTTTTAATAAGTTGTAACTAGGTTTGTAATAGTCCATTCACTTTTGTTCTAGATTTATGCACACTATTACATCTTTGGCACAAAATTCTAGTATACCTAAAGAAAAGTTTGCCAGCCCATATTTACTCATAGCTCTACTTAATATTGAATTTATTGCTTTAGAAGAATTTGCAAAGTAGAAATGACTAGTCATTCTTTTAGTCAAATTTAAACTGCTACCTACATACAAATCTTTAGTTACATTATTAATAAATAAGTAAACACCAGATTTATTTCTTAAGTCATTATAAATTTTTCTTTTACTTTCCTTAACGTTTTCAAAATACATAGTAAAATCATTAGGTGAATTTCTATTTTTTTTACCACTGTAAAATTTTCTATTCCACACATATTTAAAATAAATGTTTCTTCCCTTTAGTTTAACCCCTATGAACATTATTCAGAAATGTACTTTACCCAGGAAGATATTATAATTTAATCCTAATATTTTAGGTATTCAGAAGTATCATGCACTGAATAATGCAAATACTGCTCCCATACTTAAAACGTAGTGGAAATGCAAACATAAATACATGTGTATTTACATGGTGGACTGTATCTTTACCTGTAATAAGTATACTATATGTCCTTATATAATAGATATTTAGTAACAAAAGGTACTTTATATCATAAGGGGTTATCATATTTAATTAAATTTATGACAAAGTTAGAATATATTTTATGCTCTGCACTACAGAAAGGAGATGTTTTATATTTTCTAATTTCTATAAAGGCTTTAATTTTAGTAACTCTATAGAATTTCATATCACAATATAATCTATTATGCATAAAATAATCATATATAAATAGCATATTATTAACGTTTTGAAATTTGTATGCGATAGATGTGAAATCTTTAGGGCCAGCTAAGCCTGAAGATTTTTTACGTATTAGGATACTAGGTTTACAATTTAATATAGTATTATCAAAATTTAACTTAGATGTATATTCGTTATATTGGAATTCTAAATTACATTCTATTCTATTTCCAGCATAATTAAATACTATACTACCATCAGTATCCACTAGGCCTGAAAAGTATGGATCATATAGTTCTATATTATAATTGGCTTCCTTAAAGTCTATATTATATAAAAGGCAAGCCTCTTTAAAAGCAGGTACTTTAAGTCTAACCAGGCCATTTATAGCCTTAATAACATACAACATAGTTTCTTGGCTAGAAACTATATACATAGAATAAGGCTTGTTTTTATCAGCTCTAATACTACCCATATGTAAATAATCTTGTATGCGACTTAATATCCTAATATCTCTATTATGTAATTTAATTCTAATTTGTTTAAGTACTCTTTTTTTACTAAGAGGATCTATTCTAATATCAAAATTACCATCACCATCTATTATACCCGCAAATCAATTTCAAAATTTATAATCTTCAATATCAGGTAACTGACGTGCAGTCTCTGAGAATCCTTTACAGTTTTCTGCTGATTGTGTATCCATAAGTTGGCTACTTATTGTAGTGTCATTTTTTTGACTATTTAAAGGAATAGCATTCCTACTAACATCTAGTTTATAAAGATAAAACGTATTAATAAATAGTAAACAACACACAAATGATACAGTTTCCAGCATATAGTCAGTTGCAGAATAATCTTTATTTATAAAATAAGAAGATAAATTATTCTGGCCCAGTTGAGCGACTACGTAATACGTATCGTGGAATGCAATATCAAGTGAAGCGTTAGCTAAAACTACACCACTTACGAATAAAGAATTCATTAATCTATTAATCTTTCATAACTAAATATATAATTTTTATAGATACCACCTATCTTAGCATGATTTTTAATGGTAAGATGACTAATATTTAACGCTCTACTAGCAGCCATTACCCCTTCATACTTACAAAGAAAGTTTTTCTTTGTATTATATACAAATACTGCCTTTTTAATGTGGCTTTGTAGGTTAATTTCTAATACTAACTTAGCACGCTTTTCTAAAGAAGATATTAAGGGCGTGTCTGATATATTATAAGGTATATTACTTAAATATCATTCACCTCTAAAGATAAGATTATTTTTAATAACATCTACTAGTGTAGCATGATTTGATTTAATTAATTTAGCTAAAAACCCAACTGAAGGAAAAACAAATAATAATTGCTTAAAGGAATTATAAACATATACAGGATAAGCTGATTTAGCCTCACTTATTCTTATTTTACTTTCAAGTGAATGACTTTTATTGTAAAAAGGGTTATTTTCACCGGTTAAAGCTCTTGCAATTAAAGATTTAGTTAAATCAGAATGTGTTCTATTTTTAGCTAAAATAGAGAGTAATTTCTTAGTTTCTTCTGTATGTTTATAACCTAAAGTAGAGTAACCTTGTTTTAATACATTATAATAAGGGATAAGTAATGTAATGTAATCAGTTTCTCTAATAGTTAGAGATTCAGTTTCAAGGTATTCCAAAATTAAAAGAGTAAAATTTGATTGGTCATATTTAAGTAAAGCCTTTACAATAGGCATATTAACATTCTGTTTACTTTTCAGAAAAGAATTATTAAGATAGTTTCTCATTCTAGAAGCTAAATTTATAGAACTACCTACATAAGCATGACCATTCAGGTTATTTATTAAATAATAAATCCCAGATTTCTCCTTTTCTTCTTTAAATATTTTAATTCTATCGTTTTTTAAATTATATATTTTTACATGCTTTACCGGTAATTTTGGGATTTTTTCATGTAAATCAAAGTTATATGTAGAGTAAAAACAAGCATTAGAAAAACTTAAAATGCAAGGGTTTAAATAGATTAATGAATTTTTTATTACACGGACTATATCTTCATATACCTCAGTATATGGACCACGTTTAGTCTCTGAGGTTCCTAGTAAAACATTCTTAAAAAGAAATGTCGCTTGGTTACCTGCTGATTGTTCAAAATTATACATTTTTACTGGAATTAGTAGATAAATACCTAGTAGCATAATTGTCAGAAGATTCCAGCATATAGTGGTCTTTAAAGGGAGAGCCAAGTGGTTTAATAACCCTCCAACAGTAAACATAAATACAAAACCTAATGCGAATAGCATAGAAGGTGTTAAGTGTAATGATCCACCATAACAAGTAGCTAATCATGAGAATATTTTAATACCTGTAGGTACTGCAATTATTAAAGTTGCAGCTGTGAAATACGCTCTTGTCGTGCGTAAGTTTTTGGACAGTATCTTAATTTAATACATTATCTTACGTAGTAAGTATTAAATTTCTTGCGTGCTTGTCTCTGAGGATCCTTTAGTTGCAATACTTTTAATTTTAGTTATACCTTTTTCCTCTAAATGTTGACCATTGGTTATCATAATATAGACTTTTCTAAATTTTAGGTAATTTATATACTTACCTGCAAAGACATTAAAGACATCAAAATAATTTATTAATTTTTCTGCTGTTATAAAGCCTGTGCTTTTATAGCACCATATACCTGTACTGTACTGAGAAAGATTTCCCATTTCAAGTCTGTTGTATAAAAGGTTTAAAGGTACAGAATCATTTTGTTTTATAGAATACTCTAATCTTACACTAAATCCTGTTTTATGTGTATTACTTTTTACAACGCTAATATGAAAACAACCATCAGCTTGAGTGAAGCCAGCTAATCAATGATTATCTAAGGTCAATGTATTTAAAGGTGGTAGAATGGTATAATTATAATCTATATCATAATTATGTTTAATTAATTGCTCATATTTAGGTTTACTTACTAATTTTCCATTTATAAGAAATAAAATATAAGACATACCCTTTATATTTTTACAAATATACCTTACGGCTTTTTTGTCTTTAATTTTATAGACACTACCATGACCTATACGTTTTTTTATAAAATAGGCCAAGGTTATGTCACTTTCGCTAAAAATAATCTGCAATTGTTTTTTACCAAATCAGCCGTCTCCTTCAATTAAGCCTGCTAAAAAGTAACCAAACTCTTCATCATTTAAGTCAGATTTATGGTTGGCTACATGTACAGAGATTAGAGGTAATTGGCGATAACTATTATAAGTACTTTTAGTGTTTACCGAAGTTTTTACACTAAAACTAAAGTTTCCTGCTGATTGTCCTGGCAGTGTATTCTGCATGCAAAGCATAAAGTAGATTTTTCCTAGCATAATAAATATGAGTGGACTACTTATACAGGAGTTTCCAGCATATAGCAAGATTTTTCCCGTGAACACAAGTTTATCCACGTCTAAGCCGACTGTATACATGTGGTGTACGATTTTTACTACTTTTCTATTCTTAGTAAAAACGTGGACTATATCTTATACTTATGATTTATGATTTATTTGCCAGACCTGCCGACTTATTTTCTAAGGTAAAATAATTCATATTATGTCTTAATTTTCTAACTATTTTTAAATCTTGGGAAGATAGTGGTTGCTTAGCTAAGACATATTCAAGTATAATAGTTCATAAACGAAAAGATTCTTTTTTACTAGTTTTCAAATTATAGGTATTAAAATAATCTACTATTTTTGTACTAATGATTTTCTTTTTGTCATTACAGTAAAAAGTTAACCTAAACATAGCATTTAAAGATTTATAACTGCACTTGTTTACTTCATTTTTTTTACTGGCTAGACCAGGTAATAAATTAGGTGTTCTTAAAATGGCCTTTTTGTTTTCACTAAACAATAAAGCTATGTTATTTAAAACTTTTTCTCCATCTTTTTGATCTAAAATATATAGAAGTGAAACGTAGAACTTATGTTTTTCATTACCTATTTTTACTGAAAAACAGCCCTCAGCATCTGTAAAACCAGATAATCAAGCGTCATTAAGAGTAGGTTGCTTAGCTATTTCTATTAACTTAGGTACTTTAGTAGTAAAAAATAAAGCGAAATTAAATTTATTTGCATTATTTAATGCAGTATTTCATTTAGTTAATTGATTAATTCTATGTTGTAAAACAAGATTACCATTTAGTAATAAATATAACAGAAAGATACCCTTATTTTCAGATACTATATATCTAGAATACTTTTTATTACCATTATTATCATAAAAGTGTTTAACTATACCTATTTTTAAAGTTTCACATATTTCATGTAAAACTGTATCATCTTTTTGTGTAAGAACAAAAGAAGATCTACCCTTGTGTTCTAATATTGCACCATCTCCTTCTGAAAACCCTATAAATCATGATAATCAGTTGTTATCTTTTTTAAAATTATCTTTAAAAAAGTGTGCATAATTTTCTATAAATAAATCATAAGTATTTCCACGTATAGTCTCTGAGGATCCTCGTTTATCTTGTTCTCACTTAGAACAAGAAAAGTTTCCTGCTGATTGGGCATTCCTATTAGCATTTAGACTATAAAAAGTATCTAATAAGTTTCCTAATTTTGCATCTGCTTGGAAAAGACCTAACAGACATACTAAAGTAAAACAAATGTTACATATAGTAAATAGAAACAAAAAAAGGTAGCCGTTCCAGCCTACAGTGGAATTTATTACCTTCTCCTCACGGAGAAGGAAAGCCAGCCATTGACTTCAAACAACGAAACCTAACACACCTATACTCATCATAGCGTATACCATTCCTAAGTAACCGAAAACGCTTTTATTAGCGCTAGCAGATATTGTAGTACTTATTACACCAAATCCTGGTATAATTAGTATGTAAACTTCTGGATGACCAAAGAATCAGAAAAGATGTTGGTATAAAATAGGGTCACCTCCACCTGCTGCTTCAAAGAATGAGGTGTTGAAATTACGATCAGTAAGTACCATAGTAATTGCTATTTACATTGATGTATTGAACTAGGTCCCATGACACAAGATGTATTAATCTTGGCCTTATAAATATATATTTTTAATACATATATATTTATAATACATACTCATGTATTCACATACATGATTGGACTATATCTTATTTTCTTAAGTTATAAAAATTATTTAAATGATCTCACGTAAAGATAGTTCTTTTATCATTCATATTCAACTTAATCTGGGAAACTTTATCTATATTTGATCTATGGTCAAATTTACCTAATTTAAAAATATTTAAAACACTTAATCAATCTAAATAATTTAAATATTTAACACCAAATAAAGGGAAACTAGTTAAATAACGCTCTAATATTGTATTACTATTTAAACTAGTAGTAGTAATTTTATATTGAGGGTTAGGTTTATTAATTCTAACCTGCTTAACCTTAATACATAAAAATTTGGCTATATCATTTAAATATTCATAATTATTATATCCTTTATGATCAGTTTGTCTTTGACACAATTCAAATCTGCATTGTACTTTAGGATAATTATTCTTAGACACTAAAGTAGTTCTCACAAGAAAATGACCATCAGCTTCTATAAAACCAGATAATCAAGCAGTAGATCCAATAGGTGATGTATCTAATGCTTTTTTTTCTAAATTTAAATTTTTGCTATTATATCAATCAATTAAATTATATAAACTATAAATCTTTGGTGTTCTCATTTTACCATTAATTAAATTTATAATAAATAATAGACCATTATAACTATTAATTGTAAGTACATAAGCATTGGCTCCCTTTTTTTTTGCTAAAGATCCACAACTTAATTCTTTATTAATTAACAAAGCTAAAGGCAAATCATGTAAATTAAATACAATTTGAATACAAGGATAATTAAGACGATTTTTTGTTCTTATAGTTTTTGGTACGATAATAGTACCATCTCCTTCAATAAGACCAGTTAAATAATAGGAGAAATTTACAGAATAAAGTGAATATTTATTACCAATAGATAATTCACTCTTTTTACGTAAAATTTTTTTATTTAAAGATAAACTTTTATAACAAGAAAACGAGGGCGTGTAGTCTCTGAACATCCCAATATATTTCAAAATATAATGGTTTGTTGCTGATTGTGTTAAATTTAACATATTCCAGCAATTAGCCCAATTTAAAGCCAGCACAATTAAAATACTGGCTAAAACAGGTAAAGATAGTAATAATAATACTGCAGTAACTACTACTGCTCATCCAAATAAAGCTAATTTATGTAGTCTTATACCTGGAGCTCTCATATTTAATATTGTAGTTATAAAATTTATTGCACCTAGTAGACTACTTATTCCTGACAGGTGTAAAGCAAAGATCGCTAGATCTACACTAGGTCCACTGTGGCTTTGTATTCCAGATAAAGGTGGGTAGAGAGTTCAACCTGTACCCGCTCCATTTTCTATACCACTAGCAAATAAAAATAATACAAGACTAGGTATTAATAGTCAAAAGCTTATGTTGTTTAGTCTAGGGTATGCCATATCTGGGCCCCCCACTAATAACGGTAATAAGAAATTACCAAATCCACCTATCATGGCGGGCATAACCATAAAGAATATCATCACTATGGCATGAGCAGTTATTATACTGTTATATAGTTGGTTATCAGCAATAAACTGTACACCTGGTCCGGATAACTCTAGCCTAATCAAAACAGAAAAGGCCGTACCAATTAATCCTGAAAATAAAGCAAAGATTAGGTATAGAGTACCTATATCTTTAGCATTGCTGGAGCAAAATCATCTTTCCATTCACATACTTAATGAGTTATAATTTACGGACTGATACACAAAGCTCAAGCAAAAACAAAACTCTTAAGAAGTATCTCTAGTTTTTTTTTAGAGAGGTATAAGTATAATATAAAGAATATAACTATAGATAACAGAAGTTTTTACTTGTTACTATCTTTAAGGAACAGGTGATTCGAACACCCAGCCCACCGTGTGTAAAACGGTAGCTCTACCGTTGAGCTAATTCCCTTTTTTTTGCCGATTGCCACAGTGGTATGTTTAGCTTGGTACGCGCCCGTGCAGGACCAAGCCCTTTGTGTCCTTATACTCTAAACTTAAAGGTATCTCATAAAAAAAGGCCAGAGTATTTAGGGGGTGTTTCGCTTTAAGCAGGAACCAAGCCCTTCTCGAAACCAACCTGAATTGGCTAAAATGGGGATAGATTCTGACGATCTGTTATTCTTACTCTCTAGAATCTAATTATTAGATTAAACTTACGGCCAGACTGGCTATCCCCTCTTTATGAGGGACGGCCAGACAGAAGCTTTCTTTGGAAGAGAGATACGGAGTACCTTCACTAGTGGCTTCCCAGGGAAACCCTGTGGTTTAGGTAAGTGGAAACAGACATGTGTGTCTGATTGAATACACAGAGTACATCCACCAGGTGTGGTTCAGCAGTGGTTTATATTCTCTTGGTATGGTCTTTCATAGCTCAAAAGGGCCCCATTGCGCTCTTAATAGATAAGTAGACATTTCCCATTTAGCCCTTTTTTTAAAGAAAAGGCTAAAACACTAGCTATCTAGAAACTCATATTAATATGAATTTAAATTGTAGTTATTCTAAGTAAGTAATAAATATTGCTTTAGATTATTTCACCATGATTAACAGTATAAAGAAACTTTCATAAAAAGAGAAAAGTTTTTAAATCATTAGACATTTCCTCACTTAACTATAAATAGTATAATAGCATTAAATATTTAAAGACCTCTGGCTGTATTATACCTTGCTAGAGCATAGCTTTTTTAAAGGCTCTAGAGCGCTAGGGCTTCTAGAGCTTAGCTTTAAGACAAGTTTTGTAAATGAAAACCTAAAGAAAAGGCAAGAAAAAAGAAAAACATATGCGAGGTAAAAACTATAAATAGTCTTATGTGTAATATATGAGTAGTAAAGGTATGGAGGAAAAGCCTTATTTATGATAGGAGTGTGTAATATAAGACATCATATCTTGATGATAAAGATTTTTATTTCAGGATTTTTGCCTTACATAAATATGAAATAACACTCAGTCTTCACATCTTCATGAGAAAGATATCTTATTTAATGGTTTTGCTTTACATAAATATGAACTTTGTCTTAAAGTAACAAGATTAGGTGATAAAACTGAGAAAGAAAAATAAAAGCACTTTGAACAATTCCCATCCAAGACTTGAACTCAGATCTAGATATTAGAAGTATCCTGCTCTACCATTGAGCTAATGAGAAGATATAATTTTTAAATTTGATTCTTCCAAGACTTGAACTTGAATAACATCCTTATCAAGAACGCACTTTACCACTTAAGTTAAAGAACCTTCTAAGATATGCTTTAGATTTCTCCTTATAATAACGCCTAGTAGACTAAGAAAAAGAAAACGTGTACGTTTTTATTGTAAAAGATTATATGTTAAATGTAGAATAGAGGCTAAATTAAGATATAAACATAATTATGTAATAGCATGCCTAAATAGGCCTTTTCTTAAAAGCCGTTTGGAACTTTAGGAGTAAAGTTCCAAGATTCATCTTCTAATTTTACATCTATTAAATATAGATCACTTATTTAAGGCTTATCCTATTACTGGTTTATTAGATAAGGCTTTTATTATTAAAATTGGAGTATAGTACATTTAATAGCCAAACTTATACGTAACTTACACTAGTTAAACCTGTATATTAACCAGTACTACCTGAATTAGTACTGTTAAAATCAAGAGCACTCAGATTTGAACTGAGAATTTGAAGTTTGAAGCTTCCTGCTTTACCATTAAACTATGCTCTTTTTTTGTGGAATATGTGCCTTACCACACAGCAAGGCGTGCATGAAAAATGTAGAAAGATGTGTTAATCAGTATCATATAAAAAGCTAGGCATATCAGATAAGTCTAAATTACCAGAACTGGTACGAGGTACATGAGATTTCTCCTGCGCAGTAGAAGGGGATTTAACCGTTTCTGATACATTAGGTTTCTCTGTTTCACTTGTAGTTCCTAAATTTGTGGGGGCTATATCAGATTTTTTTACAGGTGGTAATAAAAAAGATTCTTTTAACTTTTTAGCAGTTTCGATGTCATCATTACTTTCTTTAAAAGCATCAGGATATCTTTCTTTTACCTCCTTTAAGTGAGTGTTATTTTTTCTTTGGCGAAGATCTAGCTTATCATTTAAGTCAAGAGCATTTTCAATTTCTGCTATATCATCACTAAAACCTGTAGCATCTGAAACATACTCAGCATCCTTAACTTTCTTTGCTGCTTTAGTCTCTTATTTACCTCTTTTTTCATATTTTCTTGCCATTTACGCTTTATTAAATAAGAAGAACCACAGATAAAACCAGTCTTGCTAGTAGATACTAAACTAGGCCCTAAATCTAGCTGTGCAAAAACAGGTAATGAGGTAAACTGTGGCAAGATTGGCTCTGTACCAAATTGTGCAAAAGGGGGGAAATTTCCAGAGCCAGTTTGGAAGTAGAATACTGAGGCGGTATAAAGACTGAAGAAAGTTGTCCAAGTATAGGGTATGTGAATCCTGAATAATTAGCCATATTACTTTTAGGATTGTTTTTTGGTTTAGAGATCTATGATCCTCTAGAGTAGAAAAGATGAAATAATAAACGTGAAAGAGATTTGAACTCCTATTCTTTGTGGCCGAAACACAACACTTTACCATTAAGTTACCACGCCTTTTTTTAGTGATATAGATATGGAAAGCCTAATATCTATCGGAAAAGAGATGATTCGAACATCCAGGTGTTAAGACACAATATTTAGCAAATATCTCGCTTTACCTATAGCAACTTTTCCTTATAATTACATTTATATAATTATTTATACTCTCGAGTTAGACAGGCCTCGATCCCGCATTTTCTTTCTCGACAAGAAAGCTCCTTACCTATTAGGTTACTAACCCTTTATATACAAATTAATTAGAAATATAAATATAATACAGCCAGTCGAAGTTGAATCGACACACATCGTGTGGAAGACGAACGGTCTACCATTAACCTATGGCTGTTTTGTCTAGAGTTAAGACCGACGGGATTTGAACCCATATAATGATGATTAAAAGTCACATATTTTACCATTAAACTACAGTCTCTTTTTTTTTTTTAGTGCTAACTTTACACTATATTAATATTGGTCACCATACTCTCTTGCCTTGCAAGGCACTGCGTAAAAAAAAACATTCTTAAACCTCTTTAAGATAGAGTTGCAAGATATAGATTTTACATAAGCTCTCTAGCCTCTTTAGTGCATAAAATATAGCCTGCAGCATCTATACCAGTATATCCATGGTAGCTTAGACGCAAACATAGTAATAACAGAATAAAGAACGGTAAACAAAGCATAGCCATATATCATACCTATAGTATAGGTAAAACTTTGTAAAGATAAACAGATAAAAGCAGGAGATTTAGGTGGTAGACTTATACACTTATGTACCCTTAAACTATGGTTACCTAAGCAGGTATTTTCTAAAAGAACTTTTCTTAATAAAAAGTCCTTTAAAATTAAAAAGTAGTAAGCTTAAGAAAAAATCTGAGACATTAAATTTGTAACAGAGAACAAGTATTATGTTTGCTGGGGATAAAGCCAGGAAAGAAGATGTAAAAATAGGTCTAGGCAAAAGAAAGTTAAATTATTTTTTTAGCCACCATTTTTAAATTAAAACTCTTTGTTTAGAAATCTTTAGTGGTCTATAATAGAGCTGAATATTTAGAGAAGATAAAATAATAAATGTGGAAGAGACTTGTACTCCTATTCTTTGTGGCCGAAACACAACACTTTACCATTAAGTTACCACGTCCTTTTTTTAGTGTTATACATTCAAGAATATCCCTTAAAGAATAGCCCTTAAAGTGAATCGAACACTTATAAGGATATTAACAGTATCTCGCTCTACCATTGAGCTATAAGGGCTAAGATTACTAAAAATATAGAACTTTGTAGGAAGAAAAGGAATTGAACCTTCGACAGCCTTAGCTATTGAGTTTACAGCTCAACCCGTCATACCAACAAACGGGACCTTCCTTTTGGGTATATAAATAGTAATCTATCCATACATGGGGGTATAGTTAAAATTCATCAAACCCGTGCAAGTTCCCCTACACGAACCGTATTTCGACTTAACACCAATCAGTGATACACATACGAAGACCCTTATATCCGTATCTAGGCCTAATTCCCTAGAATAAAGCACAGTGAAGCCAAACTTATTGCATACATCACCTTTCCGCGCCTGACGAGTGGTTAGTACCTATCTGAGATTATATTCACCGTGGCATACTGATACACGATTACTAGTAATTCCTTATTCATGTAGCCGAATTTCAGGCTACAATCCTTCTTATATCCTATTTTAGAGGATTAGCTCAATATCACAATTTCGCATCCCTTTGCTAAGGTCTATGTGGCACGTCTGTAGCCCACAATGTTCAGGCCATGTTGACTTGTCTTAGTCCCTCTTATCACTTACCAATATAGTGGCGAACTACTTTATGTAAAAAAAAATAAAATAAGGGTTTACGTTAATTTAATGGAACTAACCAAAATCTCACGACATTAACTGAAAACAGCCGTGCAACTCCTGTAAATTTAGAATAAAAATATACAAATTGTGGTAAGGTTTTCCGTGGATCATCAAATTAAACAACATACTTCACTACTGGTTTCAGACACGGTCTAGTGCTTTCAGTTTATAGGTTGCCCTATTACTCTTGAGGTGGAATGCTTACACTTTCATTTATACACAAAATATCTTATATCTTACATATGACATTCATCATTGTCTGCCCTCAGTACTAGGGTATCTAATCCTGTTCGTTAATCGAGCCTTCGTCCCTCAACGTCAGTTTTTACATAAAAAGTTGCTTTCGCCGTTGTCAGTTCCCCAATGGTATCACAGAATTTTATCTCTACACTCACCGTACTCATCTTTCTCATATAAAACTCTAGTTAATCAGTCCCTGCATTAGGCTTCATTAACTGTCTAGGTACCCTTTAAACCAATTAAAGATGAATAACACTAGTCTTACTCGTCTTGCCGCGACTGCTGGCACGAGAATTTGTCAAGACATATAGGCAAAAAATTGTCATTATCATCATTTTACCTAGAATTTTAATCAACATAGTTGACATTGCATTAATAATTAACACAATCAGCTTTCGCTATACATTCCCCCAAGTTGCTGGTTCAGCCGTTAGGCTATTGACCAATATCCCTCACTGCTGTAGTACAAACCGTGGGCTTTATTCAGGCCACACTGTGGCCAATAGACCTCTCAGTCCTGGCTACGGTTATAGTGCTAGTTAAGCCATCACCTTAACTACTAAAAACCGAGATAAAGAAGTCATCTTAAAGCAAAACAAAGTTCTTTTTTCTTTAGTAGAATTATAAGGTATTTGTATTCCTAACTTAAAGGCAGACCCATAATCAAATTACTCACCTGTACACCACTCCACCGCTTATTATATTTTAAGGTGGCGTCCGATTAGCATGTGTCAAGCATTTGGACAGCGTTCACTCAGAGCTATCACCAAACTCATCGTATATATATTTTTTCCACAGCTCCATTTGTAAATATACCCCCTTCTAAATTTAGAGAGAGGTATATCGTCTATATTTTAAGGACAAATCGACTAAAAATCCTAAAAAAATCTTTTCTTAGTTAGATAGTATATGTAAAGCAATAAATTTATTTGGGTTACATTATCTTAATATATAGACATATTAATTATGTATTAAATCTATTTACATTACATTAATATTACATGTAATGACATATTTAATTTTCTTTCAGGTATTTTTATTTTTTCTCAATTTTTTTTTATTTTTGCTATTTTCTTTCTGAGTTTTTTTCTTTTTACTTTTTTCTGAAAAAAAACTAAACATGTTTACTAAAGTATATATAAACCATCTAGAATAGATGCAGGATAGATACCAAAGACAACAGTAAATATAACTAAAGTTAATAACATATAAAACTCACGTATATTTAGGTCAGGTATGTTATATTCAAAGTATCTACTATATGATCCAGCAAAAACTATTCTATTAAACATATATAGTATATGCGGCACTAAAAACGAGAGAAGAACTGGCTAAAAGACCTAAAAAGGTAATCTTTAAAATACACCATCTAAAGACATAAGTTCACCTATAAAGTTTATGGTGCACCACAACAGTTATAATTATCTTTAAACTTTTTTTATTAAAAATCTCTCTTTAATTAACCTACTGTAACTTTGTCTGTATTTACATATCTACATAAAGTAGCTTTACCGATACCTGTAGCAAGAGCAGCTTTTCTAATAGAATCATAAGTAGTACTTGTATTTTTTAACAAGTCTGTTATCTCTATACGATTAGACATGCTTATGTCACCTATACGTGTAATTTTAAATTCTCCTCTTAGTGTGTTATCACTAATGTGACTTTTAATTGTATTGCTTGTAGTTTTAAGTGCTAGCGCAGCTTTGGTTAAAGAAGGAAAATAGTTTTTGTATAAGGACCTCCTGTCACTTCTATTTTTGTACGGCTACTTATTACACCTGTTTTACCATAGTTTGGATTACTTGTATTTAGCTTAGCACAGCTCATTATTAATTTAGTTTGTTCATTACGCAGATTACCTATTGCTTTTAATACAGTAGTATTACTCTGTGTAAACTTTTGTCCTCCAGCCCTTACAGGTCTAATGTTTAAAACTTTTGTACCATATGTTCTTAATGCTCAATCTAAATAAAATTTCTCTTTAGTTATTAAGGTATCCCCAGGCACATTGCCAGTGTCACCGCACACTCCAAATATAATAAAAGAAGAGATAAGATAACCATGTTTTACTAGACTATTCTAAATCTTACTATTTTAACTTGACTCTAGAGAAGATTTTCTGAAATAACTAAGCAAATGAACTTTACCGTTTACTGCACTACCTACATAAACTTTATCATTTATTTTGTTATATTACATGTAAATAATAGTTTTGTTTACGACTGTTTTAAGAATGTTTGTTTTATCTAGATGCGCATTTTCATAAACTTTAACTACCTAAGTATTAGGTAAAATAAGGCTTGTACTTATGAGTTAGCCTGCACATATTTTTCACCATGTCACGTTACATAATGTGCAAAGTATTTATTGCTTTCCTTTGCAAAAGGTTTCTCGTCACCTTTAGAATATGTACTATATTTTTTATACATTCACTCTTGTTGGTGCCGAAGTGCTAGACTAGTGTAAAAAACACTTTCTACACAAATTATTCACATATATTGCTCTGGAAAAAAGGCTGAATAAATCTAGAAAACGTAACAAGCATATATTAAAGTTGAAACTGAATAGTGTAAACCGTCTAATATAGGAGCAGGGTAAATACCAAATGTAACAGTAATTACCACTAGTGTAAGCAACATATAAAATTCACGCTTGTTAAGATCTGGTATGTTATAGTCAAAAAATCTACTATATGATCCAGCAAAAGCTATTCTGTTAAACATATATATAGTATATGCAGCACTAAAAACTATAGAAGAGCTAGCTAAAAGACCTAATAAAGGTAATCTCTCAAACACACCGTATAAAGACATAAATTCACCAATGAAGTTTAAAGTAAGTGGAGTACCAGCATTAGCTAAACATAAAATAAAGAATAATATAGAAAATAATGGCATTATTTGTGCAATACCTCTATAGAAGGTAATTAATCTTGTACTAGATCTATCATATAATACACCACCTGCACATATAAATAAACCACTTGAAACAAAACCGTGTGCTAAACCTAAAGTTATACCACCTTCTATACCTTGTATAGTGTTACTAAATACACCCATCAGATAAACTGCGGCATGTGATACTGAACTATATGCAATTAACTCTTTAACATCTATAGTTCTTAAGGTACTTAAGCTAGCATATATAATAGTAATTACCCCAATTAAAAAGACTAAATATGTATAATCTAAAAAAGCTTTAGGAATTAGTGGTAAAATTAATCTTAAAATACCATATAAACTTAATTTTAAAACTATCCCAAAAATTTTGACCTACTCCCAGACAAGGGCATGAATAATAATCTCTAACTACGGTTAAATATCAATTACTTATACCCAGAATAGAAAAAAAGAATAATTGCTAAATTGATTGAGAAATTTAACTTAAATTAGGTAGGTACGCCAATACTTACGCATTGGATAGGACCATATCTTAGTAATAAAAAGAGAAATAAAAATAAAAATACCTTAGTAAAGATAATTAAGCAATACATTAAGTTTAAGAAGAACAATAAAAAAAATTCTTTAAATGGTTCCAATTAAAGTATGTCCTTTTAGAGTACATACTTTCTTTTAGCTTCATAATAAGATCTGCATTTTTATGCTCAATCTTAACTATCATTATTAAAACTTTATCTCAAACTAAGTAATCCAAATATTTACTACTAAACAAAGGGTATCTTGTTAAATATGTCCTTACGGCCAAATTACCTCTTAAGTTTAGAGTTCTGGCTAAATATTGAGGATGTTTATTTTGTTTAGTAGTTTTTAAATTAGACTCCAAAAAACTACTAATATTAGACATTATGTCTAATAAACTATCCTTCTTTAAGCTATCAGTTTTGAGCTAAAGCTAAGCTAACGGATATTTTTTTTTTGAGTGGAACAATGTTTATTTTGTGAAACTCTCGCACTAAAACACCCATCAGTATCTAGAAAACCCGAGAATCAAGCACTAGAGTTTAAGGAAGTATTATCTAAAGGTAACTTACGTAAAATACTAGGATTTTTCCCTATAGTACTTATTCAATCCATTAATTTGTATAATTGAACTATTTTGGGTGTTCTCATATAGCCATTGGTCAGATTGACCACTTTAATTAAACCATGGAGATTGTATAACTATAAGCATTTTTTCCTTTAATTTTATAAACATTTCCTACTTGTAAGTTTTTTGTCTAAAGAATGCTAAAGGTAAATCTTTACTATGTAACGAAATAACTACCATAGAAGCACTTCTAAAATTTTTTTAGGTAAGTATATTGCACCATCACCTTCAATTAATCCTGCTAAATATGAAGCAAAATCTTCATACTTATTTTTTAGCTTTTCTTTATGACTTTCTGGGAGAATTTTTTCATCATTCTCTCTACTTGTGTTGTTTTTGGTAACATCTTTATTTGTCTCCATTACTTTAAGCGTGTGGCCTCTGAGGATCCTATTAAATTTTATATCCATTATATTAAATATAATTATCCTAGAACTTAACAAATTAATATATTTTTAACTTAACACTATATTTTCTCAAAATATACACGTTAAATTGTCTTCAGTTTTTTTACGAAAACAGATAGTTTCCTGCTGATTGACCTTGTTAAATAATATACAAGGTGTTTCCAGCATATAGCTAAATTTAAAGCTGGCATAGTAATACCAGCTAATATAATACTACCTGCTAAAGGCGACTCTACATGAGCCTTTAAAAGTCAAGTATTTAAAAATATAGTAGGGGTTTTAACTGCAAAAGCTATAAATATACCATAAAATAAATATATTTGTGTGGCATAGTCAAAATTAGTTTTGGCTAATGCATCAAAATCTGTAGTTCCCATTAGAGAAGACATAGTTAAAATAGATAATAATAAAAATAATGAACCTAATACGTTCACATTAAAGCTAACTTTAATGTATTTTTCTTTAATTTTGGTTTACTTCGAAACATACCGGCTAACCGGCAATCCTGAGAAATATTTTTAAGCAAAAAAGGGGAGGGGAAAGGGGTTATATCCCCACCCCTTAGCCAAATTTTATTTTTCTCTAAAAGAGTTCATACTTAATTTTAAAGTTTGCATTTTAGAGAAACCTTGCTCAGTTAAATGCTCTTTATTCTGCATTATTTGCACCGCTTTTTTAAAATTCTCATAATCTAAGGCTTTCACACCTTTAATAGGGTATTTATCAAATACAGGTATAATTTTTTCAAGAATATCTTTAAGATTAGTTACCACAAAGTACACAGCTGATTGTTTTAATGCTAGTTCTATTCTTCCACATGCAAAAGTAGATATTAATTTTTTAATTAGTTCAGTATCTCTACTATGTTGCACAACATGGAATTTTAAAACTACAGATTTACCAGTAATAGTAGTAGGGGAGTTACGGATAGAAATATGAAAACAACCGTCACCACTAACTAAACCAGCGAACCAATAAAAACTTATAGGGACAATTTCTAAATTGTAAGACCTAGAGGCAGGTTTAATATCTGGAAAAGATAATTTCAATTCATCAGATAAACCTAAATACATAGAACTTTTTATACTAAGAATATTTATAAACCCTTTCCTATTTAAATGTTCTTTATTTTTAATTAATAGAATTGCTTGTTTAAATAATTTAAAATCAGCTGCTTTTCCAGTTTGCAAAGGATATTTATCAAAATGAGATATAACTATCTTTAAATAATGTAAAGATTTTATCGTATACTGGATAGTAGTTTCCCCATGTTTTGTAATACTACCTTCTCCAAAATAATCTCGGATTTGAGATAATAAATAAAAATCTTTTTTATGTAAAGCGATTTTAAATATAGCCACTATTTGGTATGCCATTTTATATTTATCACTTTTAAAAAAACCTATTGTAAAACATCCTTCTGCATCTATTAATCCTGTAATAAACCAAGGATCTATACTAGGTAATATTTTACATACTTTGTTTTCACTTGTAAAGGCAAGCTCCTTATTTTTGACACTATTTGAATGTATACACCTACTAAATACAAGATTTGAATTTTTTAGTGGCAAAGAGTTTATTTTATCAGGATGGGAATGAATCTTTGTTCCAAAAACTGGTTTCCCAGCGACTAGAGTACACTTTACGAAATCTCCAACATAGGAAGATTTCGAAGAACCATCTACTCGTTGCTCTTTTACACCTTTGTATATTAAGCGCCCTATACTTTGTTTATTTTTAGGTCTGCGCTTTATATATTTAAGATGACTTAGAACCGCGATTACCCATGTATCTACATCTGTAAATTGCAGATGCTTTTCAGAAATGAAAACTAGTGATTTTACCATACCCCCAGGCATTAATGGGGCCAGTATTAAAATTTCTCTTATTACCTTGGTTACTAGAGTTTTAGGGCTTCCCCGGTGTTTGGCTCTTTTACACTTTAGGAAAAATGTATATAAGAATAAATAAAAACTTGCTCTTACTCTGTTATTAGAACCAAATAAACCTATTAATATAAATAATGGTGGTAAGATACTTTCAAAAAAGATATAAAATAATAATATATCTAATACTAAAAATACTGCTAATAATAATGTTTCTAGTAACAAAATGATGATAAGAAACGACCTAATGTTGTCTTTTAGAGAATTTCAATTACTTAATATTGATACGGGTATAATTAGAGTAGTTAGTAAGACAAAATAGATAGATAGACCATCTATACCTAAGTAAAAGTCAAAAGAGCTTATTTGGTGATATTCTTGTACATATTGAAATTGATTTACGCTAAAATCAAAAAAAACAAACAGAGCCAAGCTAAGTATTAAATTTATTATACTTGTAAAAAGACCCACCCTCTTAAGGCGTTTAATATTTAATTGTGAGGGGCCGTAAGCCATAGTAGTAGAGATAAAAAATACACCCATTAAAGGTATCAGGAGTAAGAGTAAAAGTGACATAATTAACTAATCTAAAGAAAAATTTCCCGCGAAATTACATACTAATAGTTAGTAGTGATAAATGGTAACACTATTTACATCTAAACAGTTCTATTCGTAAAAGAGCTAAGCGCAAAACTATCTGTTTATATTTTATAATCTTTCTCCTATTAAACCCTGTAAAATAGGGTAAGTTGTACGCATTAGTGCGCTAGCATGAAGATAATACGCTTTCCAATTTTTTTACCAATATATTGCGTACTATCATATAGATGCTTTACGACTAACGTAAAAAGATCACCACGCTTATCACTAAGGGCTACTTCACTCAGTAGTCCATCATATGCCTGTATCTCACGTAGTTTTATGTGAGAGAACCGTTTGCAAGAGGAGTATTTATACTCCGGATCAAGGATAGGGATTAGCGCTTGGCCCCCCCCCCCTTAAAGCCTTATGTATGATTATGTGGATATATACACAACTGAGGATTTATTAAAAATCCCTTTTTAAAAATCCCTATTTAAAAATAAATAATGCTGTTGCGTATGGTAAAAGCATACCTAATAGAGATCCTATCATACAGCAGTAGGTAAAAGTGCTCTTAATATACAAAGCGTGGTACACCCATGATATAATGCTTTTTTAGCACTACCATTTTAATTAACACATATAGAATATATATAATATGAAACCATAAAACCATAGCCTAACCCTTTAATAATATATATCTAGACTTAATATGTATAAATTGTAAGCAATAGTAAAAAAAATAATTTAGTAGATTTTTCTTAAATATTTTACATATATATTTGAAATTAAGTTTATTCTAAAAACCCTGTACTTATTTAAAGAGAATTTTTGTTTTACTTAATTCATTTAAAGTTAATACAGAACTTTTTATGGCTAGACTTACCAAAGCATGAGGTTTAGGTGGACTTTTTAGAGCTAATTCTAAATAAGTAGAAGCTTTAGTAATAAACATAAACAATACAGGGGCAAAAAAAGCATATTTAGCAAGAGTAATCTTCTTTTTATTGCCTAACAAATCAAACTCAATATCTATATTTTATAAATTAAAGCCATGCTCAGGTAAAAAAAATACAATGCAAAGATATTAAAATCCAAGCATAGGTTCTAAATGTCCAGAATAAGCTAAGCTAAAGAATAATCTCCTAAAAATAAACATTTCCATCTTTCCTAGGTTCAATATCATCTCTCCTAGGTTAAATCCATGGTCATCTTCTTACAAACGATCCATAAATCATCCAAAGCATCCAAATCACCCTAAGGAACTTGCCAAAGCACCTTTACATAAAGATGCTTTGGTAAGTTATTTTAAGCAACGGTAACCCATATCATCTAAGAAACGCTTAAGATCATCCGGATCTTGTGGAAGATCATCTAACAAACGCTCAAAACCATCTGACAAACGATCAAGATCATCTACACTTAAGATTTTTCTTTTTCTTAGCTTGCTTCTATAATTATATAAATAAAGCCTTATAATGTAAAGAGCATCTTTAATCGAATTGCTCTTTAAACCTACAAATACCTGAGCTTGTGTAAAGCAAAGGCTAAAACTATCTATAGCTAAGTAAAAATCCAAAGAGCTTATTTAGTGATATTCTTGTAGATATTGAAATGGATTTACTTTAAACTAAAGCCACCCACAAAAAGAGCTATGCTAAGCATTAAACTTATTGTATATATAAAAGTTTAAGTGCCGAAAAGATAGTGAAGAAAATTACTCTTTTAGAGCTAAAAGACTTTTATAATAGTGCTATATTAGTAGGTATGATATCAAAACTATATAATATACAAGGTATTAATATAATATAGGCAATAACAATTGGTAATAGTATAGTTCAACAGAAAGACATTAATTGATCAAATCTAATTCTGGGGAAACAAGCTCTTACTCATATAAAAATAAAAATCATCATACAACTTTTTAGTCCTAGGCTTAAACTATAAAATAACCCCTCTAAAAAAGGATCTGCTAGGATAGATCCACTTTCACTAGTAATAAGTTCTATATAATAATCAAAATCTACAAACTGTATAAAATATACTAAATAAACCAAATCTATATAATTATATAAATAACCACCTAAAAAGAAAATACTAGTTAAAACACACATAAGTACAATACTAGCATATTCGGCTAAGAAAAAGAAAACAAAAATAACTGCGGCATGTTCTGTCATAAACCCACTAACTAATTCAGATTCCAAAATTATAAATGATAGTTAAATAATATATTCTATACTTTAGTGGGTTTATCTTAAAATAATATATATTATTATAAAGTAGACCTTTGTTTAAATATTTACTTACTGTAACTTTAGATAGCTTTAAATATTTAGCCAAATCTACTGCGTAGTCAAAACTTTGCATTAAATTCTTTTTTATATCATAGGTACCTATACCGTTAATATATCTTTACTCTGCTAATTCTAATCTTATCTTTAGTTTCTTTTTTATGTAGTTTACCATACATAGGGTTTAATGATCCAGGCTTACTTATCCAAAGCTTGGTTTCTTCATTATGATGTTTTCCAAAGAAAGGATGGTTAATTTTATCTACATATCTTTTAACCATTTTATTTCTAGCTTCTTCAGTATGTTTATATCCCGTTAAACTACCTGGGGTTCTCAGAAAACCATATAAATTGTGAAATTAAAAATTCTTAATATAACTAGTTTCTAAATCAGTTAACAGTTTATTATTAGTTGCTTTATCAATATATGTAAAATATTCATAGATACAGAAATAAAAATTTGCCAACTTATATTTGTTAATAGCATATTGTAAAGCCCAGTTAGATTTTCTATTAGATAAATGTTCCTTTAATCTTAAGTATATATCTTTAGCGCTTCCTATATATTGGTTACCGTTCATTTTATTTACAAAACTATAGATGCCGCTCTTATTACGTAATAAAATACATTTAGATGATACAAATTTTTTGTCTTGTAAATTACTCATAGTTAAAACAGGTATAGCTAGATTTTTATTTGGAGTAGTGGATGTAGAATAATATCTATATACAGTATTTAATTTCTTAAAATTAATTTTGTAAACCTTCTTTAAAGTATTTAAATTTAACTTCATTTATCACATATATTTTCATATATGTCCGGACTATATCATATAGAAAAAATGGATTTTTCTACAATTGCGTGTAGTCTCTGAGGATCCTACTTTTAATATTACCCTTATTAATAAGCTGTATATTAATTTGGTTTCCTGCTGATTCCCCATGAACAATAATTTATTGTTCTCTTTAAGATTTTTACTTATGCGTTTTATCTTTTTACCAATTAACATTAGAAAAACCTATAACAATATCATAAAAGGTAATTAGATTTGAACACAGTACTTAAAGCTTTAGGGGTTTCCAGCATATAGCAATTTTTAAAGAGGCCAAATCTGTCTAGCCTCTGCTAAATCAAAAGGAGCTCTATTAGTTTCTGCTACTGAGGCTATTAAAAAAACTAAAAAAAGAGGTAATAAAGGTACTACAAATCATACTGCTCTTTGTGCTTCTATGTTAACTGTTATATTTAAACTACCACTTAATAAAACAACTAGTAATATTGCAGAACTTATTATAAGTTCATAACTTATTAGTTGTGCAGTACTTCTTAAAGAACCTAAAAAGGCATATTTAGAGTTTGCACTTCAACCTGCTAATAAAATACCATATGTACTTAAGGAAGATACTGCTAGGATAAATAATATACCCAGGTTAAAGTCTAAAATTGCTAGACCAGGACCATAAGGTAAAACTGCATATCCTAATAATGAAAAAACTAAAGTTATTATAGGCCCCAAGAAAAATAATATATAGTTAGATTGTGTAGGTGACACATATTCTTTTAACAATAGTTTTAAGGCATCTGCAAATGCCTGTAACAAACCAAGATATCCTATAATATTTGGACCTAGTCTTCTTTGCATACTAGCCAGAGTTTTTCTTTCTGCTATGGTTACATAAGCAACGATTAATAAAACAGGGAGTATTACAAGCAATACTTCTGAAATAGAAATATAAAAGGGTACATAAAACATAATATATATTTAAAATCTTATCTATGATATAGTCTAAATTATTAAAACTACTTTTCCTTATCAATAAACAGGTTTATAAGCCCACTAAAAAGAGGGATAGAGTAAATATTTCTTTGCTTAGGCTAGGTACTGCAGGTTTTCTTTTTCTTAATATGCTTGTCTAATTATATAAATAAGCCCTTTTAAAGTAAATCCATAACATATTTAACCTAACTGCTCTTTAAAACTACAAATACCTGAGCTTGTATAAAGCAATGGCTAAAACTAGTTCAGATAATGCTATAATAAATGCTAAGGGTACTTAGCCTAAAACCGGGAATCATTCTAAGAAAAGCCTGCTAAATTGGTAATAAATGTATGAAGAGAACCGTAAAAAAAGAAAGACGTACAATGCAATGTTTATGTTTATCTTTGTGAAAATATTAGTATTAAGATTGATCTTACGTTGTACTTTACACATATTCGAAATGGTATTGTCCTATAAATGGAAATTCTCGTTTTTACAAGTAAATCCGATACTTAAAGAGCTTTACTTTTTCCTTTAGTTGCAAATAGTGAAGATACAAGTTAAGGTGTTCTATTGCTAGCTGCCACACTCTATTTTTATTTAGTTTCAGCTGAGAGTGTACTACCCTTTTTTTCTCCATGGTGAAGCGGGCACTAAGGCTAAAATATCTTAAGGTTTTTATTACATATACAAAGAAAAAATGTGTTTCTCTCACCTTTAACATATCCACATTACAGTGTTCTAATATAGATAAGCCAAATTGTGTATATTTAAAAAACGCTCTTTAATAGCCATGCTGTTTTTTTGCATCGTTTTTTTTACAGGAGAGTATTCTAGAAATTTACGTTTAAGATTAACGGAGCTACCTACATAACGTTTTCTGAAATTAGATGACTTTACATGTAAATACCAGATCTACTCGCGTTATTTTGTAAGATAAGCATTTTATCTTATACATAGTCTAAAGTAAAAAGGGTATACAGTAAAAAAAAAGTCTAACTGCACACACAGCTAAGTCTGAATTATTTAAGTTTCTTTTTAGGCGTGGTGGTCTAGTTAAAAGTAAAGATAAAGTTATATTTATACCAGAATTATATTAACATCATTCAGGGTTAGGTCTAGCTAAACCATAGTTATCTTTAAATGGTTCTTGGCTTAATGTAAATCTAACCCATCTTTTATATAAGAAGAAGTTAAAACTAAAAAAACTTGTGCTTGTATAAAGGCTATACCGAGCTCTAAACCTGAGAAAGCTATAATAAAAGCTAAGGGTATTAAGGCCAAGAAGAAGAAAATAAAACCCGTAGTCATAATGTTATATGTAAATCCAGCTAGAATATTTAATAACATATGACCTGAAAGTCGTTAAACAAATTCATCCTTAGATTATGCTATTAATTAACATAAGTAAACTTTTATTACTATATAATTCAATTAGGAGGTCTCCGGGTAAAGTACACGGCGTATACCACAGTATTCTAGTTTACTAATTTGAACAAATATTTTCCTTTAAAAGGTTTAGTTCTATTTTCTTTTAAGTATAAAGATATACTGGCTTGACGATAACCTAATGCTCTAGCAACAGCGGTAATAGAAGAGTATATTGTAACCTGTTTAGTGTCGACGTTAGTAACCTCCACTTTAATAGAAGTTTTTTGAACCTTTTCGTTAATTAAATTTGTACTTTTGTCATCTGAGTTTAAATTTAATTTAAAAGTATATTTACCTAAAACAGGTTTATCTTGTTTCAAGTAAATGTAATGTTCAATATATCTTTTGTCAATATCTAAAGCTCGGGCTGCAGCTCTAATGGCATGGTAAGTAGTAGTAGTATTTTTTTTCAAATCAGTTACCTCAACTTCGATACCACTAGATTGACCTTTAGATAATTTAGTTAAAAATTCCGGAGATTTGAATGTCTTAGATGCAGCGATACGCATATTTTCTAATGTAGCTTCAGAATGTGTTCATCCAGATCCTCGAGAAGGGCTTCCAGGTGTTTTTAATATATTATACTCAGGAGAGTATACTTCAAAAAAGTGTTTTTCTCTAGACATAAGACTATCTTTGTCACAAATTTCTAAGATAGTAAGACTAAAGTTAGTATAACCGTACTTTAATAATGCAACGTTAATAGGCATACTTTTTTCGTTTAGTATTCTATTTACATTGTAATATTCCAAAAGCCTACGGCTTAAAGCCACGGAACTCCCTACGTACTTCTTACCATTCAATTTATTAGTTCACATGTAAATACCAGATTTACCTTTAACATAATTAAAGATATTTAGTTTGTCTTTGTCAGCATCAGAGAAAACAGCTAAACCAGAAGAGTCTGTAGAAGAGGAACCATCACTTTTTGAAGTTGAAAACGCCCTTACGTCAAGAGGTCTTAAACACTTCGTAGAGAAGGCATAATTTTTAGATGGATAAAACAGGCTACGCGATCTCACGTTATGTAAGTGAAAACAATAAGATGGGACAGATCTCTTCGTAGAATTTTTAACAAAAGATAATGTAAGTCGTTAACAACTTTATCCTTTCTTTAAAGGTATATATAAACTTTATCCCTTTATTTAAAGGTGTTTATATACTTTATCCTTTCTTTAAAGTGTTACATTATAAACTTCATATAATACGAAAGAACCGAAAGATTCTATAAGTCCATATATAATAATATAGTAATTATGTTAATTTTCCTTTTCGATTCCCTCTTCCTACTCGACTATCGAGTTGATAGAGGGAATAAAACAACAAGGATAAATATTATAAAATGAGGATAGGCTATTGTTATATCTTTAATCTTAGGTTACTTAGTTTCTCCTAAGAACCGGCTTTCCCGGCGACTAGAGTACATCTTACCATTCGTTTAATGTAATGGAAGAACCGTCTACTCGTTGCTCTTTTACAGATAATTATCTGATTTAGATCCGCGATCACCCATTCCTATTACTAGAATCTCTAATGATATTACTACACCCCCAGGCATTAATGGGGCCAGTTAAGAAGTTTCCGTCTTATCTTTAGTTATTAGAACTTTAGGGCTTCCCCGGAGTTTGGTTCTTTAACACAACAAGAATGAGGTACCTAATCTCATCTCTTTTTTTATGTTTGCGGCTAATCTAAGACCTAAAGAAACATTTCTAGCTAAGTATGAAATGAATTCTATTAACACTAATAAAGGTAACAGACCTAAAGGACACCCAGCAGGAACGAATAAAGAAAAAAATCTTAGACCGTGCTGACTAAACCCTAAAAAGGTTGCTCCTAACACTACTGTGAAACTAAGAGAAAATGTTAAAATAAAATGTGAAGTGGATGCAAAACTATATGGCACCATACCTATTAAATTATTAATTAATATAAAAATAAATAAAGCATATATAAATGGAAAGTACTTTTTACCATTTAGGGAGTTTATCTGATTTACAACAATACCTAGGACCGACGCATATGTACTCTCTTGACTAATAGATAAACGGTTATAAATTAGTTTCTTATCATTGTTTGCAAGAACCTGGTAAGTTATAGATGCAAAAGCACCTAAAAACAGATATAAGCCTAAGTTAGTAATACTTAAGCATAAGTTACCTAATATAGCTAGATCTATACTTATAAGGTTTCTTATATCAAACTGATCTAACGGACTCTTTATGTCCATAAACAAGCCTATGGGCATGTTTATTTTCTACTTTGTTAAAATTGTATGTGTGCTTGCTTAATGTTCATCGTTCTACTGTTATTGCTTTGTGTCGTTTTAGGTTAGTACACTAAAAGAAATAAAAATGGTAGTTAGTAGATTAATCTGGCAAGCAATTGTTACAAGATATAGCAAGACAAATTCAACAATAGTGTGCATCAGTTTCTGGTGGAGTCACTGCCGTGTGTGTATTTTGCCCACCGAAATTACAATTTCTACCTGTGATTCTTTCACCATTAATACGATCTCATTCGTGATTACACACAGCTATTGCATCCGGATCTTGCGAAGCATGCACATCTGATATAGAAGATGCTGTGTTGTTATGCTCTGTGCTAACATCATTACCATTTACTGGTAGAGGACGTGTGTTGTTATGCTCTGTGCTAACATCATTACCATTTACTGGTAGAGGATGTGTGTTGTTATGCTCTGTGCTATCATCATTACCGTTTACTGGTAGAAGATGTATGTTGTTGGGATTATTGTTAGGACCCCCCCCTCCAGGGTCAGGATTTGGATTACTTTGCTGGTGAAAGTAATCTCCACCGTTTGGTATTCTATTTGCATCTAAAATACCATTATCCTCATGAGGCCAGGCTTGGTAATTAGATAAAAACTCACTCAAGAAATTTGTGTCCAAAAAAGATATCAAACCTAAAAGCAACCAAACAAAATATAGGTTAATAAGTACCCTAGTATGTTTATTACTAAGGATAGCATCACCTATATAAATTATAAGATGGCCATAATTTAAAGAATATATATCTCTTATATATCTAATGTATAACCTATATTTACCTGGTGTAAACACACCCAACAGTATTAAGAACCCCAGTAATAAACAGAGATATACAGGAATAATCATACCACATCCACAAAGTGTCAATAGAGTATGGAAGCTTCCAAACCCAGATGATGATTGTCAGTTGAGTGGTATGATAAGACTCGTCACAAACCCACCGCTATAAAAGCAGTACCTATCATAACATGTACAAATGATTCAATAATTCACATTATTGTTTAGACTATGTCTTCATATTAGTCTTTATTAAACAAAAATTTTGTTTACTATATAATATGTAGAGTTTAATGCCATTCTTTTACTTTAAAAATTAATTAAAGTAACATAATATTTATTAGCTAGTCGTTGAACCGTTATATATGTCAGTAACAGTATATAATTGGAAGCAAATTTTCTTCTAAAAGAAGAAGTTCTTGCTATTAACTCTATTTTTAAAATACAAATATATACATTAACTTAAAACAAAAGCATATCCTTTATATGACCCACCTGTATTTAAACATTGTTTAATTGTTTTTCTACTTATATGTAGACTTTTAGCACAATCAGTAAAACAGTTATAAATTGTTTTAATGTTATTATTATCAATAACCACAATGCTTGTAGCTTCACTTACAAGTTTGTCAGTATTTCTATAATATCTGACACCTTGTTTAATTTCATATGGACTGTTTAATAAATAAAGTTTAACTAATAAATTCTCTATTTCAGATAGAGAAAGAATTTTAACACTTTTGAGTAAAGTTATATTAGTTGTTAATCTATATCTATTAATATGTAATTTAATTGCATCATACAAATATTTACCCTCTATAATAGTATGATAACCTTTATAATAAATATCTATTAATTTTAATCATAATAAGAAATTTTCTGAATTTAGAGTTCTTAATAAAATACAATCCTTTTTATACAATAATGGAATTAATATATCTTTAAGCTCTTTTATTTTATTAATTTCTAATACTACAGTAGAGTTACTGTTAACCCTATTTATTCTAGGAGAAGTCAAGATAACATTACCCACAGTAAGATATTCTTTTATTTTATTATATAATTCTAACTCTTTACAATGATTTTCTAACCTAAACCTAGGTACATATTTGTTATATGAAAATGATCCATCTCCATCTATAAATCCTGCCAATCAATTATCAGTTATGTTAAATTTACAATACATAGAATTTGGTACTCATTTATCTGACATTTTTTGCATTTCTTTACGAAAATTAAGGATTTCTAATTTACCTTTATCTAATAAAGGACTCTTATCTTTTGTTAGAAAAACTGCTTTTTTAAATAATTCAAAATGATAATATTTTGAACTATTAAGATTAACATAATCAAATATTGGTATTATTATATGTAACAAAGAATTTATATCATTCACAAAAAAATTTGCTCTACCTTTAGACTTAGAAATATGTCCACATTTTAAAGTATCCATAATGTAATTTAATACTTCTTTATCGTTTTCATGAAGACCTATTTGAAATGTAAATTGAACATTTTTAAAGGTGTTATCATTTAAACCATTTAATTTAATATTAAAATTACCTTCTGCATCAGTAAATCCTACAAATCACTCTAAAAAATCTTTTTCTAAAAAATAAGATTCAGACTCTTTATCTCTAAAAGATGGCATATTAATTAATAAATTATTGTTCTTTATTTCTACATTATTATTTTCTAATGTAGTTACTTTTGTTTTAAGTTTATATATATTTATAAATGGGGCTACACAAGCGATAGAAGTTAACCCATGAAAACCTGTACCAAAATAGAAACAGGATCCAAAGGTGCTATCGCTAATTGTAAATGAAGATACTGTGTATTCTAGCCCTTGTAATATGGTAAAGATTATTGCTAAAAATATAGTTAAAGCAGTACCATTTAGAGAACCACTCCTGTTACCTTGTATTATAGAGTGATGAGCATATGTTACAGTTACACCAGAAGACAGTAATAAAATGGTGTTAAGTAAAGGTAATTCAAAAGAGTTTATTGCTTCTATACCCATAGGAGGTCAATGTGCACCCATTTCTATAGTAGGAGATAGAGCACTCGTTTTTTTTCTTGTTTCTTTTTCTTATTATTCTAGAATAGAAAAAAAGTAAAACAAAGGTTTTAAAATTATGCAGTAAAATGATTCGTTTAAGCCAACTCTATTAGTATTTTCTATTTTTATTCATCTTTCCTTTTATTTTTTTTATTTCATCTAAGCCTTTTCGAGTTAAGTGGTGTTTATTTCCCATCATGAGAGCCACTTTTTTGAAATCCTCAAAATTATCAGACTTCACACCGTGTAGTTTAAACTGTTCGAAAATAGGTATCACTTTTTTGTCAATATCTGTAAACTTTTCAACTATAAATTCCCCATAACCAGACTTAGGTATGTATCTACCGCAATTTAGAGTATAAATTAAACTTTCTAATAAATTTTTATCTTTAACATGTTGAGTTAAAATAAATCTTAATCATACTGTTTCTCCTAATTTATACTGTAAAGACTTTTTCAAAGCTATAAAAAAACACCCTTCTCCGTCAGTAAAACCAGCTAATCAATGTAAACTTTCTATTTTCTTATCTATAGCTTCTGGTATTAAAGTAGGTACTATATCTGAAAAAGTTAATTTTAATTCCTCGGATATTTTTTTACTATTTAGTGATGCTTTAATTGACACAATTTGGTTTAAACCATGCAAAGTTAAATGTTTTCCTTGTGCAATTAGTTCTAGTGCTTGTTTAAAAAGTAGATAGTCGTATTTTTTATAGGTTATCAATGAAAATATTTCAAAATGGTTAACAATCACTCTTAAATCTTCCAGAGCTGAAACTCTATATTGTACAGACTCTGGTCCTAGTTTGGAGATTTGACCTACAGCAAAAAACAATTTAATTTGCTCCAGTAAGGCAAGATCTCTTATGTGTACACCTATTTGAAAACTAGCTTTCACTCTAAAGCCTGTTTTATATTTAGTATTTGGGCTAACTGCTAGGTAAAAACATCCCTCTCCATCACTAAATCCAGTAACATAGTAAGGATTTAATTTAGGCAACATAGGTTTACTAGAAAACAAAGATCTTTGAGTATTTGAATAAAAATAGGGCTTAAAAAGCTTTAGCCTTATAAAATACGTTTTTTGCAGGGTATTATCCTTAAACAAACCCTTAATGTTATTATGCATAATTACCAAGTTTCCCTGGCACATAGAGTACACCTTACAATATCTAGATGATATCGAGAAACCGTCTACTCGTTGCTCTTTTACAGATATATGGCTATCTGATTTAGATCCGCGATTGCCCATTCACTGGTTTGCACCAATAATCTCTAATGATGTTACTATACCTTTAATCATTAATAAAGCCACTTTAAGAGTTTCCTCGAAAAGCTTAGTTATTAGAGCTTTAGGGTGTCCCCGGAGTTTGGTTTCTATTCACATTACTCTATGATAGTAGGCTCAGAAAATACCTAAAAAGAAAAGTGCCTCACTCACTATGAATAAAGCTATTCCCATATTTAAACCTCTTTGTACTGCAAGGGTATGATTTCCTAAATATGTCTATATTATTCAATATATTTATATATTGTTTGGGCTATATCTTAATTAATATATTGCATATTAATTCTTAACGTTTAGTCTCTGAAGATTCAAAATAACAATTATTTTGCTTTCCTGCTGATTATCCTATAGATATACTATAAAGGAACTTCCAGCAATTTGTCAAGTTTAACGAGGGCACAAAGGAAAGTTTACCTAATATGGCTTAGGATAATATAAATAGATAAAGCAGATATTGAAAGAGATATTAATAAATTTATTAAAAGAGCATAGATTCAAATATTCTTTGCTTTACCTCATCATTTAAATATTTTTATAAGTATACTTTGTGTATACTTACTATACCGTAATTTTTCTAAAAATTTAAATTCTAATTTTAAATTACTAATGTTTTTCATTAGGAAAAATACTAAAAGTAAAAGTGTTAAATATATCATCACTGTGTGTAAATAAAAATCCAATTGAAGTTGTTCAATATCTAATGAAGATGTGATGCTATAATCATTATTGGGGCTACTAGTATCATCCATTAACTTAGAAATATTAGGATTACTAGTTGAGGCATTTACACTTGTATTCATTTTATCAATGCTAGCAGTAACTTTACCGTGAGGAGTACAACTTGCTAAACTCTTATGTACCATTTTATAACCAATAAGAGAAGCAGTTCCCATACCTACAGTAGCACCTAGTTTTGCTGTTATAGGTAAAGAAGAACTTTTAACGATCTTGGCGGCAGCTGTAATACCTGCTATATAAATACCAGCATCTCTTATTTTTTCAACTGCAGAATCTAAACCTTCTATCTTTACTTTATCTATTTCTACTGTACCTTTTGCTACATCAATATTATTAGAGTCTTTAAGAAAGGAAATTGTTGGGGGGGGATTTTTATACAATTTAATGTATTAATTGCATAAAAATTTATAAAAATATAAATAAAATTAGCTTAGATTCGAATCTATAGCTAGTACGCTTACTATTCATATTAGATTGTATATCTTTTATTATAACTTTCCCTTCCTTAGTCAAATGTTCTTTATCTATAATCAGAATATAAACTTTAATACCATGGTTAAAGTTTTCATTTTTAACACCTAATAAAGGATATTAATTGAAATAATCAATCAAAAACTTTATTTTATCTATAGACTCTACACTTAAAGACAATATTTTCTTCTCGTCTGGTTTAGTATAAGTCTTTAAATTGCAAGATAGAAATTTTTAAATTATTTCCATAATATTTACCATACTTGTATTAGATTTATAAAAGTAACCTTTATCTAATCTGTATCTAAGACTAACGCTACTGGAATAAGATCTCCTACGTGTTTCTGATTTTGCTTTTAAATCTACCATTTTTACACCCAAATGGCCATCTCCTTCAGTAAATCCAGTAAACCAGCTATTTGATCCTATATAAGAACAATCTAAATTACTCTCTAATATATTTAAGCTATATATTTTATACATAAAATATATTAACACATTTAACGATTTATTTTTAGGTGTTATAAGTTTACTATGTACAATATTTATCAAATATTTTATACCTTCAATATCAGCAATGATATAACGCAATACATTACCTTTAATTTGAAAAGGACCTATTCCCCGAGATTCTTTGGAATTTTTTTATAAAGTGTTATATCGTTTACGTGTGAAGTAAAAACAGTTCTAGGGTTTAATATTCTATTTAAGATAGTATTAGCCAAATATGGTAAAGATATATGTCCATCTCCTTCTAACAGTTCAGCAATATAATGTGCAGATTCATCTTTAAACAATATATCATTTTCTTTTACAGAATTTTTTTTTAATATAATCTAAGAACTTTATATCATTATAATGTAAAATATATTCAAATATACCCTCGCTTATAACATCTCTAAATCAAAAAGTCATGGATGCAAGTAAATTAAAAAAAGCAAAAAGTAAAAAAAAACTTGCTACTTTAAATGCATGTAGAAAGAGTACTCCGCTAGTAGTTAAAGCTAAAAGGGTAAAAGATGTAAAAATAGGTCAAGGCGAAGGCGAAACTAAGTGAAAAGGATGTGCTTGAAAATTACTTCTGTTTAAGTATACCATTTTTTTAGAATTTTTTTGGTTTAGAGATCTATGATCCTCTAGAGTAGAACTGGACATTTTTAGAAGAGATAAGATTAAACGTGCAAGAGACTTGTACTCCTATTCTTTGTGGCCGAAACATAACACTTTAGCATGGAGTTACCACGTCCTTTTTTTAGTGTTGTACATTTAAGAATATTTTTAAAGAATAGCCCTTAAACTGTAGCAAAGACTTATAAATATATTAAAAAGGGGGAAGCTTCGTAAGCTTCCCAAAACAAGTGTGTTTTTAACCTAACTCAACTATGAGGTCATATACGGTGCCCTGCTTATTTAGCAGGGCACTGCACAATTAAGTGATGAGTAAAAGCCAACATAGCCAAGATGATAGAGCAGCCATAGGTTGTCCTACAGTATACTTATATTCTTTAGCGTCTAAACACTCAGCACGTTTTACTAATAAGCCTTTTAAGGCTTTAGTAAAATAAGGGGAGATTAAAGATAGCAAGAAGGTTTGTATCTTCACAGGCAACCTATCTCTTGCGGTGGATAAATCAAAACTTGCAAAATAGCCACAATTTTTTAAGAAGAATTTCTAGAGGTATTGTCTGATTAAATGTATCATCTTGTTTTATAGTCTTTAAGATTTTAAAAATAAAATCATGTAAAGGTTTAAGAGCAGATAAAACCCAAATATCAGTTATGGCAAAAATTTTGACTTTCCCATAGCTTATAATTTTCTTGAAAGGGTTCCCTATTTATGATATTGATGATTAGAAAATTTACTTTTCAAGAAACCTATCTCTTAAACAAGTGTGGTATATAAGGAATATCCTGTATAATCACACAATCTTAAGGTAAGCAGATAAATCAGGGTGTGAAGAAAATGCAAGAGCATCTTTTTATATACTCAGTTTACCTTTAGAATTAGGTCCTACCGTTTTAAGTGTAAGTAATGAGCCAAGAGGTGTGAAGGGAGAGAATATTTTTTGCGCCAAACAAGTAAACATACTTTACGCTAACAATAGTTCTCTTTAAGTTAATCTCTTACTTCTTTAGAATTTTCTATTACCTTACTTAAAAGGTGGGGTCCTTTTTATTTAGAAACTCTCTTTGCGTAGAGCAGAAAGAATGATTTTTATATCGTAATTGTTCTACTGTTCCTCTTTTCGGGCAAACTACTATTACATATACCAGAACCAAGACATATAGCCAAGTTCTTATGTAGCAAAGAAATTAATTACCTGAGCGAGGGCTATTATTAGGATATAAATTAGCAGTGTCTTGCTCTATCATGCGCTTACCACAAGCTACATGTACAGTTTCCTGACATACTCTACAGTTATAGACTATTGTATTAGCTTGGATATCCTGTGAGCAAGATGTACATATTCAATCATAAGGTAAATCCTGACCAGAAAAAGGATGACCGGGACATTCTGCAAATATGCTCTCAGCTGTAAATAAAGGTTCAGGTGTGCCTGAGCCACCTGAAACCTCACTGGAGGCATATGCAGACTCATTTGTACTGCCTTTAGACTCATTTGTACTGCCCTGAGCTACATAAGCACCTACAACATCACTTATGGCACCTTTAGCTTCATAAGCACCTACAACATAACTTGTGGCACCTTTAGCTTCATTTGAATCCATTATTGTTTCATTTGAAGCACCTAGAAAATCGGTCACGTCACCTGAACAATGGACTGTATAAGTGTCCGTATCTAGTGTATCTAGTACGGCACTAATGTAAAAGTAAAATAGAAGTAGCAAAGCTAGGGCACCTAAAAGAGTAATAAATCCCTTATATACATCCTTTCAATATACTTTACTCTGTAAAGGTAAACTTAGGAAAGCATGAGGCTTAGGTGGCCATATAGTATGTTGGTTTAAGGATAAACCGTTATAAACTAGTTTCTTCTAAATGTAGGCTAGAATCTTGAAAGTTATTGCGATAAAAGCACCTAAAAACAGGTATAATCCTAAGTTAGTAATACCTAAGCGTAAGTTACCCAGTATATATATACTTCTTAGATTTCTGATATCAAGTTGGTCTAATGGGCTATTATTGTAGAGAAAGGAAATTTTTGGCATATATTTTAATTAGAATTAATTATAAACCGTATGTGTGCTTTTCTCGCTCTAGAGCGTTAAACTATCTGTGTGTTTACTTTGTTTAAATATGCCACTTTAAAAATAAGATTAGGGTTTAATAATCTTTAGGGGGCGGCTAGTAGAGCTGGACATAGTTAGACAATAAAAATATTAGACGTGAAATTATTCACTTTAAAAGGAATGCTAAGGAATTGAACCTTATAAAGTTTGATCTGCAATCAAACACATAACCATTCTGTCTACATCCCTTTATACCAATTATGTATAATAAATATGTACTAGTGATTACACTAATGTTACATAATGCATTTTTATAAGTAATTAAATTACATATAATAATAAGAATGCCATCATAAGAGCGAATACAATTTATGGCTGATTAATTTTAGTACCTCTGTTTATATGAATTATATACCTGTTTATATAAGGTTTATTTATGCCACGAGTTAAAGGAGTCAATACTCTTCTTAACAAGGTTTTTAGATTGGAATTTAAAGATTTAGCTGCTTCTCTAATACCGCGGCGCGCGGCAGTATTTTTTTAGTTTAAAGATCAGTTACTTCGACTTCTATTCCTTTAACTGGTGTATAGTTTCTTATATTTGCTATGTGTTTTAACTTTTCTATAGTAATTACACTATGTTTTTTGCCAAAGAAATAATTATTTTCAGCCTTAGGATTAATACTCAGAAAGGTTATAACTATATCTGTATGTTTTCTAGCCGTAGCCTTTTCAATTATTTTCTCCTTAGACTCTGGACTATGTTTGAAACCTTTACTACTACCAGCTCTAGGCTTGACATTATACTCAGGTTTAATAAAATTTATCCATTTCTGTTCACTGCTAATAACATTATTAGAATTAGTATACTCTAAGATATGTAAGTTAAAATTATTCATTAAAGATTTAAACGATCTTACTATTTATAAATTCCTAGTGATTGTGATATATCAGGATTGATAGTAGTGACTTATTCTTAAGCATAAAGGATCACCACTACCTGTATACACCTTATTATTTAATTTATTTTCTCAAGGATATACTCCTGTGTTACCATTGTTGTCTTTACGTATTAATTCTCTTTGACTAATAGGATTATAATAAGACTTTTCAATATTATTAGGTATCTTAGACAATGTGTATGTAGACATTTTTCTAGTATAAATTTTAGGTACAAAACTATATGTATAAGGAATTCCTTCCTTAGTTAGACTATGTCTTACATCCCAAAGGATGTGAGGGCACTTGTGTAGAATTATTGTTTGTACATAACTCATCTACTAGTCGTTGAACGTTTTTAATATATTGTTGTGTACTATATTAAACTTCGCTGCAAATTAACTTATATTTGATAAGTACTTTTTGCAATTCACCCCCTTTATACTGAACTATCCGCTTAACCCAGTAGCTTCTGCAAATGCAAAACCTAAAATAGCGTAAGAAAAGAGTTGTCCTCTTAAAGAAGGGTTTCTAGCTACACCTAAGATTAGTGCACCAAACACAACACCTATACCTACACCTGCTCCAATAAGACCTGTAGTAGCTAATCCTGTACCAATTATTTTTGCTGCTTGTATCATTTTATATTTTTAATTTTTTCATAGAAAGGTAACCTTATACTATTAAACAAGTATAATATGGAGATAGATTCTCTAAGCCATTACTATATCTCCAGCTTTCCGCTAAAAATAACTTATTTTTTTTAATATATATTTTTTTTTACTTGTATATAAGTAGTGAAGATAAGAGAAAAAAGTAGCCAAAACTCCTCTAGAGGCGTACTAGCTAAAAATACAGGTAATAGTGTATTATAGAGCAGTACACAATTTCCTCCAAGATAGGTTTAAAAAGATTCGTTTATGGATTATAATTATTCTTCACCATCATATTTATAAGCCCTATGCTTAAAGAATCTTGACATAGTATGGCTTTCACAACGTACATGAGCCAATTTATCTCCTGATAGAGGATTGCTTGGTGAATGTTGCTTTTTACCCCTGCTGAGAGGAAAAAATTTCTTAAACATTAAGAACATTTAATGTTTGGTTAGGTTTAATATCTAGCTAGAACTTAGAATTAGGAGTAAGCTTTTCTAAATCAAAAGTAGATTTATTTTTAAGCATAGTATTATCTGGATTAGATTTTTTAATGTCTAAGATGTCTAAACTTTTGCTAAAAGCTTTTATAGGTAACTTAACTATTTTATTCTCTGTAATAATGGGTTATATAGGTAAAGCCTTAATATCAAAGCTATTACCTAAGGTATTAGAATCTTTTTTTAATTTCTGATAGTCTAACTTAGGTAAGTCATGCTGACTATTTACAGGGAATAACTTATCTATAGTATTGTCATTGACTAAAACCTTCCAAAAAACAAAAGACATATGTTCTAGGTCTATAGGTTCAAAATTATATACCTCCATACGCCTAAACACAGCCTGTATAGTCTTCTCTCTTAAATAAGAGAAATTTGAAGAAGAGACATTTATTTCATGGAAAACAAAATAAGCTTGACTAGCCAGCATGGAATATTTATTTGAATATTTAATTTTAATATAATACACATAAACTACATTATGGGATAAGTGTTGCATCAGCTTAGTACAGAATCTATCCAAATCCATTACTTCAGCTAATGAAAATCAAACAACAGACTTACTACTTAAAGAGTAAATCCTTGGAGAACTGCTCTCAACCCTCCAGCAAGGAGAAGTAGAAAGCCTATGTAAGCGTGTTTTAGAAAAAAGCCGAGAAGGAGAAGATAATGTAAAGCGAGAGTATGGAGCAGGAAGTCAAACAGCCGGGTTTTGATCTGTAAGGCAAGGATACAGAGGTAATTTTTTTTATAGTTAAATGAATTTGTTACGGTTAAAGAATTTAAAATTTTTGCTTAAACAAGTTTTTAATTTCTCGTCACTATTTTTAAGGAACAGGTGATTCGAACACCCAGCCCACCGTGTGTAAAACGGTAGCTCTACCGTTGAGCTAATTCCTTTTTCTAGAAAAATAAAAAGATCTAGGTTTGCTTTCGCCTTTACAAAGTAAAATAAAAAAGGTACAATAGTAAAAAGAAAAAATAGCAGAGAATATCCGATTTGAACGGATGTGAACAATAATTGCTCAAATAAGTTTCAAGCTTATCACCTTAAACCACTCGGTCAATTCTCTATATGTCTGTTTTAGCAGCAGATGTTAATTATAGTTAGTTATCCAGAAAAATATCTTAACATTTATAGATTAAATTATTACTATATTAGCACAAATATTTTAGAGTGTATACCTTTTTACCTTTTTTTTTTATATATTTTTATATAGGCACTTCTTGAGAAAAGAAGGGGGGGGGGAAGAAAGATAAGTAGCTTAAGGTGAGCTATCTATATTCTTTTAAATTATGTTTTAATTATCTAAAGCAAATATTTTTGTTTAACTGTTATAACTATAGCACCAACCATAGCTAAAAGTAAAATTATGGAAGTTAAAATTAATCAGATAGAATAGTTAGTATACATGATATTACCTAAACTAGTTATATGACCAGTTTCTATAATATTAGCATCTCAGGTATTTGCAGTTACGAAAGATATTTTGTTGTTCTTTACGGCACCTAAGCCTCCTAAATAACTACTATAGTTAAAAATATATGCTATGTTTATCTCATTATTAAATAGAGATAAATTATAAGGTAAAATTTGTGTAATAGGTGCGCTAAAAGATAAAGCAACTATAAGCACAAGGGGGATACTATTTCTAGTTTCACTAAGTAATTCAGATATTCTTACATTTATTAACATAAGTATGAAAAGGAATAATATAGAAATCGCACCTACATATACTAATATATAAGATAAACCTACAAAACTTATACCTATTATAATTAGATAACTAGCGATACTTAAAAATAAACCTATTAAAAATAAAACTGAGACAATGGGATTTTTAGTAACAATAACTGAAATTGCACATAAAATGGAGATTATTGTTAAAAAGTCTAAAATTACCACACTGTAACCGTTTGTATAAGTTTCGTTTATAATATATAGAGTATTCATAAATTTTACACAATGTTTATATAGTGATATGCAATGCCTTAGCTTAAACCATAAAAGATTTAAACCCTAGTTTAGAGGTAGGGTATATTTTCTGGCTTTTCGCTAGCCACTAAACCCCTAAACTCTTTTGCATAAGAGGTATTCATAGCTGCTTAAGTTTATTTAAGCATATAGATTTCCCTTTTATTTAAAGCAGAAGCTTGTAGATTTTAGTTTTACAATAAGCTTTTTGGATATAGATGTTCAGAAACCTATTAGCTAGATTTAACGGCCAAGAACAAGAAAGCCTAAAAGCCGGGAGAGAAAATCGAATTCTCATTCTTAATGCATGAAATTAATGTTCTAGCCTGTTGAACTACCCTGGCTAATCTTTTGTTTTCTTTTTTATTTTACTTTGTAAAGGCGAAAGCAAACCTATATAATTTTCTCTTTCTTTGGGGGAGAGGGTGCGTCTCTTAAGCCTGTCGGTCTCGAGATGCGAGATAGGCTATGATTTTCTGTTGCCGCCCAAAGAAGATTTGTCTGATTTGCATCTGCAAATGCTCCAGCAGGGGTTAGATAAAACCATAGTACACCTGATCTCTTACTGACCGCATATGGCTAGGCCTTTTAAGGCAGCCAACATTAGTCGGCCGAGGGAGAACAGGGGAATGACATCCTTCTCTTGCCAAAACGAGTCTCCACTAGTAAACTCGCCCTTGCTTGCATAGCAGTGCAAGCAAAAAGAGGCACTTAACGATCTAGAGGGATATAAATTAGGTATAATAGGTTAAAAGCAGTAAGGGTGAATACCCTGACTTGAACAGGGAACATACTATGCCACATACAGTTGTTCTACCATTGAACTATACCCACCTTTTAAATCTTTATGTTGGAGTGACTCGAACACTCATTGCTAAACACCAAAAATTTATGACTTACCTATTAGTCCACAACATATTTATTAGAGTTAATCTATATAATAAGGTAAGTCCGACTTGAACGGACAAGATTAAAAATCAAATAGTCCTAAGCTATTCATGTCTACCAATTCCATCACTACCTTTTTTTTCTTTTAAAGCGTTTTTATTAAAAGATTGCTCGAGCTAATATTTGACCTTACTTTTGAGTTATTTCTGTTTAATAGTATATCCATTAGCCATATACATACCTTGTTTCCTAATGTGCTTACTTGCTAGATCTTTGTCTACTCCAATATAGTCTGCCCCTCTTCTAAAAGAAAGGAACTCTTTAGTTTTTCTGGTTTCGTTATGCGTAACAATTACAGCATGTGCTGTAGTAGAAGCAGCTGTTCTGTTGGCGGAATTCCTTGCTTTATCTTGTTCTGTTAAAACAGGTCTATTAGCATGAGATTTTTTTAATTAGCTCTATGCTAGCCCTAGTGTGTTTAAGACCCTACCTATAATAAGCAAACTGAAGTATATTGTACATATGCTCTAAGTTATCTAGATAGTACTGTTCCCGCTCTAATAGCGTAAATAGATAACAGTACTCAATAATATCTAAACTAAAGGCAGAGTATCCATGCTTTAACAGGGCTCTGTAAATTAGACTTTGGTTAGTCTTAATGCGCCTTTGTAAGTACTATACACTAAAGTAATAAGTGATCCTACTCTTAAGATTTTTAGCTGAACCAATATAGGATTTTCCTGAGACTTTATGAGTTAAGCGGTATATACCTGCTTTAGCTTTGTTATCCCTTAAAGTATAAAATTTAACAGTATCAGTATTACTATAAGACTTAACCGGGACAACTGTTATCTTATTCACACTAACCGGGACTAGTGTTATCTCACTTTAGAGGACAACCTCTAAAGCTTCTACGGTTTGGGGGGGGGGGGGGGGGTCAAAAAAGGCTAAATCG
>JAABUY010000965.1_pt1 | contig 42909 bp, 25 predicted proteins | sample 5560271 | NCBI WGS metagenome assembly JAABUY01 (sample SAMN10711886, study PRJNA513374) | rock metagenome | isolation source: Antarctica rocks | place: Antarctica: Victoria Land, University Valley
GGTCAGGTAGCATCGTACGTCGGATGGTTTTCGTATCCTAGTATCCCCTGGAGGTCTCTTGGCTCTCCTGACAAGCAGAAGGTTCGTAGCCGGCAGCACGTACAGCTGGACCTCATCGCCAGCCCAACAAATATGTAGATGTATTCTCTGAAGAGAATGCTGACAAGTTATTATCTCATTAAAATTATGATTATGTCATAAAGATAAAGAGACATAAATTACTTTATGATTCACTTTACAATCTATTGAAAACAGAGCTACAAGTACTTAAAGAATATCTAGACAACTGTTAAAAGATGACATCACACTAATAGCATAGCTATTGTAAGTTATATATTTAACACTCTTTCTAACCTGCAACCAGCTCACAATCAACTTACAGGTGTAAAGAGTGCACATAGACAGCAATTTAAACTCACAATCTTTGAGCTTACTTTCTCATCATGAACTTAAATCATCAGCTGAGATAATCTAGGCACATATCTCTCTAAGATTTTAAATAAGAAATTAAATCACTGCATTAACCTAAGCTCATAACCTGTTAAAAGGTGGCATCACACTAATAGCATAGCTATCATGAGTTATATATCTAACAACAACATCTTAATAAAGAAATAAATACAACATTCTGTCAGCTCTGCAGAAGCATCAGTTCTGTTTATTTTAAAAAATGAAGAAAATTTATATTTATATATTGATTACAAAAATCTTAATAAGATTACTATCAAGAATTGTCACTCTCTGCTGCTGATTAGTGAGACACTTAATCATTTAAGTAAAGTTAAGATGTTCATTAAACTAAATTTTAAGAATGCTTATCACTGCATTAGAATTAAGAAAGATAATGAATAAAAGACTGTATTTTATATATGTTATAGTTATTTTAAATACATAATTATGTCATTTAAATTAATTAATCTTTCAATAATCTTTCAAATCTATATTAACTGAGCATTAATTGAGCTAATTAATGTCTTTTATATAATATATTTAAATGATATTCTGATCTATTTCAGTTTTCTAGAAGAACATCAAAGTCATATAAAATAAATTTTGAAGTAACTTTAATGATTTAAACTGTATGCAAATCTAAAGAAGTGTACTTTTTATATTATATAAATGAAATTTCTTAAGTTTATTATCTTCACTACTGATGTTTTGATGAATCAACAATGAATTAAAATCATAAAGAAATAATTGATATCTAGAAATTATTATGAAATACAAATATTTTTAAAGTTTGCAAACTTTTATCATCACTTTATACAGAGATATTTTAAGATCACTGCTTCTTTAACTGATCTATTAAAAGACAGCAAGAATGACAAGAAGATAAATGTCTTTAAGTAATTATAAATGACAGTGTAAGTATTTTGTAAGTTTTGCAACATCTTTATATAGATATCTATCTTAATGCACTTTAACTCAGAGCTAAGAGCTCAGATTAAAACTAATGTTTTAATAATTAAGTTAATAAATATTTATTTACAGCTTTAGACAGATGCTCAATGACATTTTGTTGTCTTTTAATTAAGAAAGTTAAATTCAGCTAAAATATATTATGAAATTTATAATTAAGAATTGTTGACAATTATAAAGACATTTAAACACTGATAACACTATCTTAAGAATAGTTATTATCTCATTGAGATATTTATGAATCACAATAATCTATAAGAATTTATGAATGTAAAATCATTAAATAAAAGATAAGCATACTGAGTTATGAGACTAGCTGCTTATGATTTTATAATTATACATTAATTAAAAAAAAAATCTCATTAATATGTTATTGAGATGCTCTGACTACAAAGTCAAGAAGAATATAAATAGATTGCTGTTAACATTGCAATGAAAGCTAATTACATTATTATAAAAGTTAAAATTAAGCATTACTGTTTTAGTTAATCAAATCAACACTTAAAGCTTAGATTTGCAAATTATGCTGATCATTTTATTAAAAGAATATTGATTAAGTACTTAGATTGAAGATCATGACTGTTAAGAACAAATTAATAAGAGATTTAAAGAGTTTTCATTTAAAAATGAATTAAAGAACAATGATTATACATTTAATTTATTTATATATAACATAACAGAAGAGCTGCTTAACTCTGTTGCTGAAATTACTGATTGTAAACAGTTTATTTTATGTGTGTTAATTTAGAAAGTGATTGACAGCAAAATAATACATAATAAAAAGTAATTATTCTTTTTTAAACTTATTCATCTCTTGCAGAACACTGATGTTTTAACAGTAAAGATGTAATAAGACTTGAAATTACAGAGTAATTATAGTCATTAAGACATTAATGACAGTTTGTGAATGTTTAATTTCACTGAACTACTTTGTTATAAAAACAAGATATACATATTATTTAATGAAGTCATTAAGAATGAGCTCATGAAGCTACATTATAATGATGTTTTAACAAAACATTATAAAATAAACAAAACAATTAATTTACTGTTCAGAAAGTATTATTGAGTCAATATAATAAATAATGTTTAAGAATATGTTGCTTTATATACTGTATATCTAAGAATTCAAGTATTAAGACACTACTTATATGACAAATTACAGTTATTGTCATTATTTACTTAATTATAAAAAAAGATAATAATAAACATCATCATTGACTTGCTGTCTAGCAGATAAAAGACTAATGTTTATAATTTTATATTGATAATTATAAATTATCTTATAAAGATAACTCAATATATTTTTGTCATTAAAAAATTTACTGTGATCAAGTTAGCTAACATATATATTGAACAGATCATATATCATTATGAAGAACTTAAAAATATTATTTTAGACTGAGAGTTAATCTTTATCAATATATATTGATTTAAATTCTGTTATTAACTTTAAATAAAATGAAGATTAAGCATCATCTTTTATTTATAAATTGATGATTAAACTAAAAGACAGAATTAAATCTTAAAATATTATTTATATTCTTATTGTTGTGAAGAACAAAACAACTGAATGTTCTTTTTATTAATGATAGAGTTTGCATATGCAAACAGAAAATATATAATAATTAATTAAACATCATTTAAAATATTAATGAGCTATTATTTAAGAATCATTTAATACATTAAGAACAACATCTATGAAGAAAAGATGTCAGCAGTGAAAGATTAAGTGCAGTAAATAAAGAAAATTCATGTTACAATGATAAAGTAATGATAAGTCACTGTAAAAGTGCAAATTAAATACTTTAACAAAAATTATATTTAAAAAAGCTACAATGTCAGTGATTTGATGCTATTGTTCATTAAGAACTTAAAGTAATGCAAATTAAGCAAGAAACTGTTGTATAAATTTATTAAGTCTTTTTAAATTATCAATCTTATTAATAAATAAGCATACTAACTGACTCTGTTTACTTATTACAGAATTTATAATGTATTTTATGTCTTATATTTAAAGTTTCATAAATGCTGTCTAAACAATAATTCTTTATCAAAACTGCTCTTTCTGAATCTCATAAATAATGAGAAAGAATATGAGATCAAAGAGATCTTAAGCAAAAAATAAAGAAAAGAACAGTTATAATATAAAGTTAAGTAAGTAAAGTATTTAACAGAATATAATGAGTGACTTTGAGTAAAGAATATGAAGAATGTGAAAGTGTTGCAATAAGAATATAATATAAGAGCAGAGAAGAAGTATAAGCATAAATGAAGTTTAAGAAATTAAAAACTTTTATTAAAAATATTTTACATAATATTATTTAGAAGAAATAAAGTCAAAATACAATCAATACATCAATAAAATACTATTAAATCACTCTGTTATCTCTGCATTCACATTGCTATCAGAAGCAGAAGACAAGAACAGTAATTGCTTATTAATGTTATGATTGCTATTAAAGTAATTAAGTTACAGCATTGAGTTATAAAAGCTTTTTAAGATATTGTTACTTAATTGAAGAGAGAGAAGTCTGTATTTAAAGTGAAGTAAGTAATATGATGATGACAGTAAAGTGTAAGAAAATTAAGAGAATAAATTATAAAGTGAAAAATATTTAATATAAATGTCTATATTACAGTGATCACTTACTGCTCTTAAATCATAAACAATAATAAATTATAAATCTCTATAAACTTACAATGTCTGCTGTGATGCTCTGCAACATAAGTAATGTAAATTGTTAAAAGTGAGCATCACACTAATAGCACAGCTATTATAAGTTATATATTTAACACTTTCTCTAACTTATAATTGGCCCATGACTGATCTGCAGATGTAAAGAGTGCACATAGATGATGATTTAAACTTACAATCTTTGAGCTTACTTTCTTATCATGAACTTAAATCATTAACAAGATAATCTAGATACATATCTCTCTGAGATTTTAGACAAGTCATAATCACTGCATTAACCTGAGCTCATAATCTGTTAAAAGGTGGCACCACGCTAATAGTACAGCTATTGTGAGTTATATATTTAATATAAATAATAATATACTTAATAAATGATGTCTATATACATTTAAGATGATGCTGAAGTCAAGATTGATGAACATCATTAATTGTCATGATGATGATATGATTAATAAGTATATACAAGTTATTAATTCAGCAGTTAAAGAATGCAGAAATCTATTATTGTTAATGCATTACAAAATGATAAGAAACTTTCTGTTAAATTGAGTTGCACAGCTTTTAAAGCATCTTATAATAATTGTAATTCTGATTTTTAACAATGTTGCATTAACTAATGTTGTTGTTGATATGCTTTGAACAGCAAAGATAACAGAAAGAATTCAATTTATTATTAATATAATGATTATAATGCAGCATCAAGATGATGTTAGTGTGAGTAAACAAGAAAGTAAAGAAATTGTTAAGAATATAATGTTATAAAGTAATGATATTCTTAAGAATATAATGTTATAAAGTGATGATATTCTTAAAGATTAAGATAAAAAGAAAATTGAGATACAATGTGTGTGATGATGCTGTTATAAAAGAAGAATGTTGCATATAATACAGAGCAGAGAGATATTCATTAATTATAATTTTAAATTTGACACTCTTCTGAGTGACAAATTTCTTATATATTAATTATGTCTTAAAGATAATGTTCTATAATGTTAATGATGCAATAACAGTCACTGAGTAGCATTTTTAATTAAATTTGTCAATAATGACTTATTTATGACTTGAGAAAGTGAAGATAAAGTGTAAAAAGACAGCACTTTGTCATTAAAAAGATTGAGTAAATACAACTACATTTATATACAATGATAAAATCTCTGCTGCTGTCTCTTCTGTACAACAACATTATTTAAAGTGTGTATCTCATCATTGTTATGTAAACATTTTGTTGACAGATTTATCTTAAGACACTTACATTTCTTATATTTAATATTCTTCTTTGTCACATTCTGTTTCTGCATTTCATTTCAGCAGAGTAAATATGTTAACAGTGTTATTTACAGTATTTATTACATTCTTAACTGATTTAGTTCTTATAGACTTAATCTTCAGAACTGACTTTGATAAATTTGTTAATTTATTAATGTTTAAGATTATATTGATGAACAGTATCTAATAATGAGAGTAACAGAAACTTAAAGATTTTTTGTTGTGTTTTTTTATATTTATATAGATACATTTCTTAGACTGTAACATTGTTAAAATGCATTGATGTCTTAAATACTATATATATAAAAATTACTGACAATCTCACTGAATTCTTAATAAGAAATGCAGCAGAGAGAATATTTTTCTTATTTTTCTTAATAATTATAATGTTATTGTTGTTACACTTTTGCTATTGTGTCACTTACAAAGTGTTATGAGAAGAAAGCATCATTTAAAGACATAAAGTTGCTACAATTTTGATATATTAAGATGTTGAAGATAAAATAAATGTAAATTATATATAAGAAAGAGTTTCTTATATATTGCAATCAAATAAAGAGATCACTGATCTAACTAATTCAGAAATAAAGAAAAGTTAATTTCATTTATATTTTATGTATTATTCATCATTAAACAAAGCTGAATCATCATCTATCTGAATGTAACAAACTTAAAATATTGCACAAGATCATTAGTTTAGCTAAGATAGATAACAAGCAAAATACATAAGAATATTAAGTGAATCATTGCTTATATCTTATTAATTTAATTTTACAGAATTACAATGTATCTATAATGTTAATGATATGTCAATGTGCTGAAGAATCAGCACATAGAAGAAAAGACAATTGTTATGATATCATTATGTATTTATATTAAATCATAGTTAAATTTCTTACACAATGATTGATAAGCAAAGTACTATATAGACAGTCTTTACATATAAATCTTTTAAGTTTCTTAGTTATTAATCTTTATCAATATAAGATTTTAACATTAAAACTTCATTGAATAGCTGTCATAATGTAGTGTCTCACATTGTTATATATCTTACTCATCAGTCTCTTATAAATAAGAGACTCATAAGTTCACAGTAAGAATTAATTATATCTTGTAAACATTGTTTAAACTGCATACCTAGTCAATACATACAGTTAAGTGTTTTCTGTTCATTAATTAAAGTACTGCTTAATTTTTTCACTTTATTGTTCTTTCTGTTTTCTCTTTAACTAATCTGTATTACTTCTTCATTGTCATCTGTTGACAGAAGTCTCAGTCAATAGTAGTTATTGATGTCTCATAAAATGAGTGTAATGAAGTCTTAAACAAAATCATTTAATCTATATTAATCTTTAATTGATTCTTATAAACATTGTTGCAGCACTCTTTAAGTTCTTTATCTATCTTAGCTATCTCTTTTTCTTAATAAGTGTATTCAGTTTAACTTAACAAGTATATTTAAATTACTTAACAAATTGTGATGATGATCTAACTCACTCAGACAGCCAGTGAAAACTCTGTATTTATCTTAAAGATGCTTTTAACATTGTATAGACTTTACATTCATTGCATGTAGATGTTTGTCATGATATCATTATGCACTCATACTAAATCATAGCTGAACTTCTTATGCAACAATTGATAAGCAAAATACTATATAGACAGTCTTCACATACAAATCTTTTAAGTTTTTTAATTATTAATCTTTATCAATACAAGATCTTAACATCAAAACTTTATCAAATAGCTGTCATAACATAGTGTCTCACATTGTTACATATCTTACTCATCAGCCTCTTATAAATAAAAGACTCATGAGTTCACAATTTTAATAACTTAATTTTTTTAAAAAGTAATAATTCATTACATTACAATATGCAGACTAAAAGTCAGCAAAACAGAACAAAGTTATTCTTTAATTATATTGAGACTTAAATGACTTTTGAAGAATAGAAATCTGTAAAGATTTAGATTGCTATTTAGACTGCAGAGAAGAAGAATTAACATTTAAATAAATAGATTTATCTGACTGAAATTAGATAGATTAATGATGAGAAAAGATGATAATTTATAGAAATTAATTGTGAACTGTAAGCATTTAATATACATAATGAGATCAACAAACTTCTGAGAAATAAAGATTTTTAAGTTTTATTTAAAAAAGAATTACATACAGAATCTTTTTATACTTTTATCAGCTCTTTAAGTTCAATAAAGTAATATGTATTTAAAGTTTTGTATGTACTTTCAGCAAAATGAACTCAATGACTAAAGAACTTATTTATATATAATGAAAAGTTTATTTATAAACATATTAAGTTTATACACAGCACTATAATGACATTTCACTTAACTTCTGAAAACTTTTTCAGTGATTACAATAAAATTCTCTTTATTATGCAGTTCTTAGCAGAAAAATCTTAAGATGCATGATTTTGTCACATTAATGAGAATAAATTTCTAAATAACAAATTTGTTAAAAGGTGACACCACACTAATAGCATAGCTATTGTAAGTTATATATCTAACACTCTCTCTAACTCATGATTGGCCCGCAACTGACCTGCAGGTGTAAAGAGTGCACACAGATGGTGGTTCAAACTCATAACCTTTTGAACTTACTCTCTCACCATGAACTTAAACCACTGGCAGAGGTGGCCTAGGTGCCATTTTACACAAGTTATCACACACTAACTTAGGCTCATAACCTGTTAAAAGGTGGCACCACACTAATAGCATAGCTATTGTGAGTTATATATCTAACAAAATTATAAATAATTTTTTTAAAGTTTTTGCTCAATCTTGTTAAGAACTCAGTAAACTGTGAACTTAGCACAATACAGAAATATTTAAAAGTCATACAGAAATTTATTTAATCAGTTTAAGCTTTTATAACATATTTTAACATATTGAAAAATCAGCTCTTAAACTATATAAAGAAATAGAGAATAAATTATCTCTTTATAAAATTTTAATTAAAGATTTAAGCAGCTTTAATTAATTATTAAGATTTCTTAAAGATAAGAAAAAGCTTAATAGCTCTGACTGCTAGACTAAAGATTAATTAATAATTTACAGACAATTATACAGTTTAAAGTTACATTATTAAGAAAATTTATAAGCATTACTTACATTTTTTTATTTAAACAGCAAAGTCACAGCAGAATAATCATCTTAATTCTGAGATTATAAAATTAAGTCATCATGACAATGTAGATAAACTCTGTTTTGAGATTGATATTAAGAAGAATAACTACTATAATTGTAAAAGATTAAATCATTTCATAAAGAACTGCAGAAGTTTCTTAAAAAATCTTAATTACATTAAGATTAATGTAGTCAAGACAAAAAAAGACAGAGCTTTATTGACTGTGCTTTAGTAACAAAAATTAAATTAAAAATTATAAAGAAATTTAACATTATAAAGAAAGATTAAGTCTAAATTGAATTTAGTTAAATCTTTATCAATATATTGTTAAATATTGCAGCAAAAATTAATGTAATGTCTTAGCAATATGCTGTTGCTCATTAACTAACATAAGTTAATGCAGAACTCTTAAGATCAGAGTTTTTAAGAAAACAATATGTTTACTGTTATAATGTATATTTGATGAAGTATAAATTCATTAATAGTTAAGAATAAGAGCAAACTGAAGAGCAGTTATTTTATATTTTAAATAAAAATGAATCTAAACTCATCTTTAATCTTTTAGATTTGAAACAGCAACACATTCATATTGATTGTGACTCATATATATGATGCTATAAGATAGAACAAATATCTCTGACTATTAATGAGTTTAAAGTGTTTATCAATAATATTTAAAATCAATTCACAGTTTATGCATTATTGATGATGTTTAAGTTAAACTCATCAATAACTGCTGTACATGTTGTTGACAAAACATCAATGCTATCTTAATAATACAATAAATACATAGATGTGTTCTCTGAAGAAAATGTTGACAAGTTATTATTTTATTAAGATCATGATTATGTCATAAAGATAAAGAAACATAAATTACTCTATGATTCACTTTACAATCTGTTAAAAACAGAGCTATAAGTGCTTAGAGAATATTTAAATAACATTTTAATAAAGAAATAAATACAACATTCTGTCAACTCTGCAGAAGCATCAATTCTGTTTGTCTTAAAAAATGAAGAGAACTTATATTTATATATTGATTATAAAGATCTTAACAAGATTACTATTAAGAATCATCACTCTCTGTTACTGATTAATGAGACACTTAATCATTTGAGTAAAGTCAAGATGTTTATCAAACTAAATCTTAAGAATGCTTATCACTGCATTAGAATTAAGAAAAACAATGAGTGAAAGATTACATTTTATATATATTATAGTCATTTTAAGTACATAATTATATCATTTAAACTAATTAATGTCTCAGCAACTTTTCAAGTCTATATCAATTAGGCATTAACTGAGCTAGTTAATATCTTTTATATAATATATTTAAATAATATTTTGATCTATTTCAGTTCTTTAAAAGAATATTAAAGTCATATAAAACAAATTCTGAAGCAACTTTAACAGTTTAAATTGTATATAAATCTAAAGAAGTGCACTTTTTATACTATATAAATGAAATTTCTTAAGTTCATCATCTTTACTACTGATGTTTCAATGAATTAACAATGAATTAAAATCATAAAGAAATGATTAATATCTAGAAATTATTATGAAATATAAATATTTTTAAAGTTTGCAAACTTTTATCATTACTTTATACAAAGATATTTTAAGATCACTGCTTCTTTAACTGATCTGTTAAAAGACAGCAAGAACAGCAAGAAGATAGATGTCTTTAAGTAATTATAAACAGCAATATAAATGTTTTGTAAGCTTTACAATGTCTTTATATAGACATTTATTTTGATGCACTTTAACTCAGAGCTAAGAGTTCAGATTGAAATTGATGTCTTAATAATTAAGTTAATAAATATTTATTTATAGCTTTAAATGAATACTCAATGACATTCTGTCATCTTTGTTAGATATATAACTCACAATAGCTGTGCTATTAGAGTGGTGCTCACTTTTAACAGGTTATGAGCCTGGGTTAGTGCATGATAACTTGCATAAAATAGTGCCTAGGCCACCTCTGCTGGTGGTTCAAGTTCATGGTGAGAGAGTAAGTTCAAAAGGTCACAAGTTTGAACTGCTGTCTGTGTGCACTCTTTACACCTGTGGGTCAGTTGCGGGCCGATCGCGGGTTAGAGAAAGTGTTAGATATATAACTCACAATAGCTGTGCTATTAGTGTGGTGCCACCTTTTAACAATCTTCTAATTAAGAAAGTTAAACTCAATTAAAATGCACTATAAAACTTATAATTAAGAATTATTGACAATTATAAAGACATTTAAACACTGACAACACTATCTTAAGAATAGTCATTATCTCATTGAGATACTTATGAATCACAATAATCTACAAGAATTTATGAATGTAAAATCATTAAATAAAAGACAAACACATTAAACTATGAGGCTAGCTGCTTATGATTTTATAATCATACATTAATCAGAAAAAACAAATCTCATTAATGCACTGTTAAGATGCTCTGACTATAAAGTTAAGAAGAATATAAACAGATTGCTATCAACATTGCAATAAAAGTTAATTACACTATCTTAAAAATTAAAATTAAGCATTACTGCTTTAATTAATTAGATTAATGCTTAAAGCTTAAATCTGCAAATTATGCTGATCATTTTATTAAAAGAATATCAATTAAGTATTCAGACTGAAGATCATGACTATTAAGAATAAGTTAATAAGAGATTTAAAAAGTCATTATTCAGAAATGAATTAAAAAACAATAATTATATATTTAATTTATCTATACACAATGTAGCAGAAGAGCTGCTTAACTTTGTTGTTGAAATTACTGATTGTAAACAGTTCATTTCATATATATTGATTTAGAAAGTGACTAACAACAAAACAATATATAATAAAAGATAATCATTCTTTCTTATACTTATTAATTTCTTGCAAAACACTGACGTTCTAACAGTAAAGATGTAATAAGACTTGAAATCACAGAGAAACTGCAGTTATTAAAACATTAATGACAGTCTATAAATGTTTAATTTTACTGAATTACTTCATTACAAAAATAAGATATATATATTATCTAATAAAGCTGTCAAAAATAAGCTTATGAAACTGTATCATGACAATGTTTTAGCAGAACATTATGAAGTAAACAGAATAATTAATTTGCTGTTTAAAAAGTATTATTGAGTTAATATGATAAATGATATTTAAGAATATGTCACTTTATGTGCTGTATGTTTAAGAATTTAAGTATTAAGACATCATTTATATAATAAATTACAGTTATTGTCATTATCTACTTAATTATAAAAGAAAATAACAATGAACATAATCACTGACTTGCTGTCTAGCAGATAAGAAATTAATGTTTATGACTTTATATTGATAATTGTAAATCATCTTACAAAAATAACTTGATATATCTCTGTCACTAAAAAACTTACTGCAATCAAGTTAGCTAACATATATATTAAACAGATCATATATCACTATAAAGAACTTAAAGATATTGTTTTAAATTAAGAGTTAATCTTTATCAATATATATTAATTTAAATTCTGCTATCAACTTCAAATGAAACAAAGATTAAGCATCATCTTTTACTTATAAATTGATGATTAAACTGAAAGATAGAATTAAATCTTAAAATATTATCTACATTATTATTATTGTAAAGAACAAAACAACTGAGTGTTCTTTCTGTTAATGACAGAGTTTGTGTATGCAAATGAGAAATATATAATAATTAGTTAAACATTATTTGAGACATTAATGAACTATTACTTAAGAATTGCTCAACATATTGAGAATAACATTTATGAAGAGAAGATGTCAGCAGTGAAAGACTGAATACAGTAAATAAAGAAAATCTGTATTACAATAATAAAGCAATGATAAGTTGCTGTAAAAGTGTAAGTTAAGTACTTTGACAAAAATTATGTTTAAAAAAGCTACAATGTCAGCAATTTAATGCTATTATTCATTAAGAACTTAAAGCAACACAGATTAAGTAAGAAACTGTTGTATAAATTTATTGAGTCTTTTTAAATTATCAATCTTATTAATAAATAAGCATATTAACTGACTCTGTCTGCTCACTACAGAATTCATAATATATTTTATGTCTCATATTTAAAGTTTCATAAATATTATTTAAACAATAATTCTTCATCAGAACTGTTCTCTTCAAATTTCATAAATAATAAGAAAAAATACAAGATTAAAGAAATCTTAAATAAGAAATAAAGAAAAGAACAGTTACAATATGAAGTTAAGTAAGTAAAATACTCAACAGAATACAATGAGTGACTTTAAATAAAGAATATGAAGAGTATAGAAGTGTTGCAATTAGAATATGATGTAAAAATAGAGAGAAAGCACAAACATAAATGAGATTTAAGAAATTAAAAACTTCTATTAAAAATATTCTACATAGTATTATCTAAAAGAAGCAAAATCAAAACACAATTAACATATCAGCAAAATGCTATTAAATCACTTTGTTATCTTTGTATCTGCATTACTATCAGAAGTAAAAGACAAGAACAGTAACTGCTTATTAATGTTATAGTTACTGTTAAAGTAATTAAGTTACAGCATTGAGTTGTGAAAACTTTTTAAGATGTTGTTATTTAATTAAAGAAAGAAAAGCTCATACTTGAAGTGAAGTAAGCAACATAATGATAACAGTAAAGTGCAAGAAAACTAAGAGAACAAATTATAAAGTAAAAGATGTTTAACATGAATATCTGCATCACAGTAATTACTTATTATTTATAAATTATAAGCAACAATAAATCATAAATCTCTGCAGATTTACAATGACTGCTGTAATGCTCTGCAATATGAATAATGTAGATGATGACACACTTAATAAACAATGTCTACATATAATTAAGACAACATTGAAGTCAAGATTAATGAACATCATTAGCTGTTATAATAATGACATAGTTAACAAGCATATATAAGTTATTAATTCAGCAGTTAAAGAATGCAGAGATCTGTTATCATTAATGTATTATAAGATAATAAGAAATTTTTTATTAAACTGAGTCATACAGCTTTTGAAGTGTTTTGCAATAATTATAATTTTAATTTTTAACAATGTTGCACTAATTAATGTTGTTGCTGATATGCTTTGAACAGCAGAGACAACAGAAAGAATTTAACTTATTATTGATGTAATGATTATAATGTAACATCAAGATGATGTTAGCATGAGCAAATAAGAGAATAAAGAAATTGCTGAAAGTATGATGTTGTGAAATGATGATATTCTTAAGAATTAGGACAAAAATGAAATCAGAATGCAATGTATGTAATGATGTTATTATAAAAGAAAAATGTTGCATACAATGCAGAACAGAAAGATATTCATTAATTATAATTTTAAGCTTAATACTCTTCTGAGCAGCAGATTTCTTGCAAATTAATTATGTCTTAAGAATGATGTTCTATGATGTTAACAGTGCAGTGATGATCACTGAATGAGCATTTTCAATTAAATTTGTCAATAATGACTTATCTGTGACTTGAGAAAGCAGAGATGAAGTATAAAAAGACAGCATTTTATTATTAAAAAGATTGAATAAATACAATTATATCTATATGCAGTAGCAAGATCTCTGCTGCTGTCTTTTCTGTATAACAACATTATTTAGAGTGTGCATCTCATCATTATTGTGCAGATATTTTGTCAGTAAGTTTATTTTAAAATGTTTATATTTCTTATACTCAATATTTTTCTTTATCTTGTTCTGTTTCTGCATTCTGTTTCAGTAAAGTAAGTATGTTAACAGTGTTATTTATAATATTTATTACATTCTTAACTGACTTAACTCTTACAGACTTAATCTTTAAGATTGACTTTAATAAATTTGTTAATTTATTGATGTTTAAGACTGTGTTGACAGACAGTGTCTGATGATAAATGTAATAAGAACTTAAAAGTTTCTCATTGTGTTTCTTTATATTTATATAGATACATTTCTTAGACTGCAACATTATTAAAATGTATTGATGTCTTAAATATTATATATACAGAAATTGCTAACAATTTTGCTGAATTCTTAATGAGAAATGCAGTAAAGAAAACATCTCTTTTATTTTTCTTAATAATTATAATGTTACTGTTGTTATACTTTTGCTATTGTGCTGTTTACAAAGTATTACAAGAGAGAAGCATCATTTAAAGACATAGAGTTGTTATGATTTTGATATATTAAGATGTTGAAGATGAAATGAATGTAAGTTATATATGAGAAAGAGTTTCTTATATATTGTGATTAAATAAAGAGATCACTGATTTAATCAATTTAGAAATAAAGAAAAATTAATTTTATTTATGTTTTATGTATTATTCATCATTAAATAAAGCTGAATCATCATCTATTTAAATGTAACAAACTTAAAGTATTGTACAAGATCATCAGTCTAGCTGAGATAGACAACAAGTAAAATACATAAGAATGTTAAGTAAATTATTGCTTACATTTTGCTGATTTAATTTCACAAAATTACAGTATATCTATAATGTCAGTGATATGTCAATGCACTGAAGAATCAGTGCATAGAAGAAGAGACAATTGTTATAATATCATTATGTGCTCATACTGAATCATAACTGAACTTCTTACACAACAATTGATAAGTAAAGTACTATATAGATAGTCTTTGCATACAAATCTTTTAAGTTTCTTAGTTGTTAGTCTTTATCAATACAAGACTTTAACATCAAAACTTCATCAAATAGCTGTTGTAATGTAGTGTCTCACATTGTCACATATCTTACTCATCAGCCTCTTATAGATAAGAGGCTTGTGAGTTCACAATGTTGACTTTGATCTGTTTTGCACACAGTATGCAATGATTGAGTGGTTTTTCATACTCACTTTGGTCGCAGCCCTCTGTTCTGTTGGGGCCACACTGCAAGGCACGTCAGCAGGGTTTGCCACGGATAAAGGTTTTTCCTTGGCTATACTAAATATAGCTACCTTAGACTCTTATAACAAGCACGATCCACAAGTGGTGAACCGCGTCTCCACTTCACTTTGGCGCTGCCGATCAAGTTGATCTCAAGCTTGCCGCAGCCAAAGAAATGCCATACGCGATAGAACACCATACAGAACTACCTACAGTACCGTAAGGTATTACCTGCGTTCTGCCATCACAGCAACTCAAGGAAAAACGTGGAGATAAATATTTATTGCAATCTGGATTTGACCATGTGGATCTGATTGAGAATTCTTCGACCCGCCTCGACAGTGAACTCGATGATGAGACCTGGTGGTGAGAATCCCCTTCATTTACTACGTGCTCTCCTCCGTGAGTGTACCTATCTCCCGGATGCAGCAGCTCGCGAGTATTTCCACAAGCATATTCTTTCTCGGTATCGTGTCTACCGGCCTCGTTCAGGTCGACATGCAAAATCATTCCAACCGCGGTCTTCAAGTGCACAACTCCACAATGATTTTGAAGAGGATTTCCTTCGCACACCGCGCTATGGCCGTGTTCGGGAAAAGAATCTTAACCAAACAGCGCGAGATAGCCTTGCCCTCCTCCAACGCGCCAACAGTGGACATACACGTGCCCTCACCAAAGTCCTCGCCCTAACGTATGGTCGCACTGGCAAGCGGCGTTATGAGCTACTAAGCCCTCTTCTAGCTCCAGACACACCTTCCGACCAAAAGGCGGTCGCCTCGCTCTCGGCGTCGCTGACAAGTACCATTACTCTCCAAGTCCCGCCAAAACTTGAGGCACTGGTAAAGAGCCAAATCCAACAGAGGCACACGGATCTAGAGAAAGCCCCAATCAAACCATTGAAGCCTCGCGTTCCGAAGACGAATATTTGGCGGCGCCCATTACCTATTGAGAGGGTGCGAAATATCGAGAAGCATTGGCTCCAAATGGTTCTCGAAAGGGCCATGCCTCCTTTACCTGAGGAAGAGTGGGAGAGATTGAGGCGTCTGGCGAATGGAGAAGTGAGATGGGAAGGAGCCGTGCAAAGAAGGATTAGGGTCCCAGATACTGGAGATAATGATACGACTCCAAACCCAGAAAGACGGACCCTTCTCGAAGACTTCAATAAGAAAATGCTTTTGTCCACTAGGCGTCCTACTGATTCGGCCCACTATATCAATGCACGGTTCATGCGAAGACTGTGGGCTCGCATATTCCCGCAATGCCCAGTGATGAGATGGAATGCCATTAAAGAATCATGGTATTTCGAGTGGGGCATTTTACGCTCTTCTAGTGGCCTAGGTCCTGCACAGTTGACAGCTTTCGACGGTGTGGATGAAGGCGGGAAAGTTCTTCATCAACCACAGGTTGTGAAGGGTTCGAAGCTCGCTACTCCGTTTCCATCTTGAGAAGTGTATAGCATTATGGACAGTTTGAATGAAATTATCAAGGTAATGCTCGGAACGGGTTTTCATGGTTCGTTGCTGGAAGGAGAAACAGTTTTGGCCATCCCACTCGTTCGGATATGCTTGATGGACAAGGCGATGTGAGTGTCGAAGCTTGTTGATGGTGATGGCCGAAGTATTGGTCTCCTACTTCCGAGTCTCGTCGGAGTGGGAAAAGCGGTTGGTATTTTCACCATCGCGAGCTCGACAAGTGCTTCCGGTGCTGCTTCTTACCATTGACTGTTGAAGATGCCTCTGATCTTCAGCGTCATCATCATCTCATACTTTGTGTCTTGAGCCTGCCGAGTATACTAAGCGTTTACGGCAGCCGGCACTACAGCCCCTGTCGGGTTGCGGATTGATGGTCGGTTGGTGGCCTCGGTCATCCTGTGCTTGCCCAAACACAGTATGCTGCGTCAAAGCCACTCGACTTGGCTCGTTGAGGGTTGAGGGGAACCCTTGGCCGCTGAAGTGGCTGTTGCATTGGGACTCGAGATGGCTGTCCTACCTCACCGCGCCTGACACCAGGAGCGCGGAAATATTCTACGCCCTCACCAGCCTCGCGGTATCAAGGTCAGGAGCGGGTTCGAAGATCTACTTCTCTACACCTGCTCAACTCGAGAACCACCGCTCTCAGCTGCCACGCCACTACACTTTCGGAGTAGCTCTGGACCAGATCAACAATGGAGCATGATCGACTGTGGAGCGTCCTAGCTTAAATACAGATTGTTTAAATCCGCAAGTAATATGAAATTCTATCATTAGGGGTGGTGAGGAGCGAAGTCAAATGAGTCTATATTTACATCTTCAACCCAACAACAAACACCGATCCCTGATAATTACTTCTCATTGATCTGGCTTCAAGCCTCGTATCTGCCAAACAGGTTCCAATCAAGTCTTGCAGACAAATGACCGAACACAATAGGGCTGAGTGCATACTGCCGGGCGGTGAGGCACTGACCGCTTTTCGATACTGCCCAACTTCCCACTATCAGTCCCCAGTAACCCTAACCCCAGATTCCTGCATCAATCGCAATGGCACACAAAGCTGCCGTGCGGCGTGCCACCAAAGAAGGTAGAGCACAACCATCCCTAACACTGCCCGAAATCAGTGCGCCTAAGGCTGACATACAAAACGCCCAACAGACGTGCCTGTAATCCTCCAACTAATCCACGAGCTCGCCGCCTACGAAAAAGCCACGCACGAAGTCCTCGCCACGAACGAAACCCTCGCCGCCACCCTCTCCTTCCCCGGCTCTTCCAACCCGGGCTACGCGCACACGCTCCTGATCACTGACCCGGACGGCGCCGTCGCCGGCATGGCGCTCTACTTCACCAACTACTCGACGTGGCGGGCCGCCCCGGGCATCTACCTCGAAGACCTGTTCATCCGGCCTGCGTACCGGAAACGCGGGTACGGCAAGCGGTTGCTGGGAGAGCTGGCGAAGGAGGTGGTGCGGATCGGGGGGAAGCGGTTGGAGTGGAGCGTGTTGAAGTGGAACGAGCCGAGTATCAGGTTCTATGAGGGGTTGGGGGCGAAGACGATGGATGAGTGGACGGGGATGAGGGTTGATGGGGAGGGGTTGGTGAGGATGAGTGAGATGGGGGAGGGGTTGGGTGGGTAGTGGTGTTGTGACTGTATGTCAAGCGGGGTTTTGGATGTTTAGAAAGATTGGTTTCGTTGAGGAGAGATCTGCTATTTGTTCTCGAGCTGCCGTTTGAGCATTCCACAGAAGCTCTCGAAGAGAACGGAATCGTTCCCCTTGAGCCATCGGACAACGATCTCAACGTGCGCCTCTGTTTTCCTTTGCTTCGTTTGGACTTTGAAGCCCAATGCCGCCTCGTCGGTATCATCCTCGTTTTCCACGGCGTCTTTGCCTTGAAGGTCCTGACTCCTTCGTCGCCGACGCGCCGCCCGTGACCATACGTTCTGTTTAGCAAAGCCAACTCCGGTCATGACGGCAGGTTTCCACTGCCATTGGATCTCAAGACTCTTCATACACTCATCTACGTGCTTTGCAGCGAGATCAAGTGACAGAGTCGTAGTTTTGAACGTAAATTCGGAAGGAAATGGCAACAGATGCTTCGGAAGCCCCCGTATACCCCGAGCTACGTCCTTGGGTTCCAGTAAGCCATGCCAAATCGGCCTCCCAACCTTCCCCGCGAGATGACTACTCACCATCCGTGGTCGCATATCACCCCACGACCAAGCCACGGCCCACCTCCTCGTCTTGCTCCCCTGAACGAACTCGGTCACTGCCCAATTGCTGACTCCAACGCCCTTCAGCTTCTCCACTATGATGGAAACGCTCGCAATCTTGCCCAGCATACTCGTGTACCACTCGACCCGATCATGTAACTCAAGGCTCTCCTGAATCATCCTGGAGACCAAAGCAACTTCGCCACCGGGCGTCACCATCTCCACCTCTGCCCCGGTGCAAGCTGAGAATGGCGGCCTGTGCTTGGCCTTGGCGGAAGCTAGCATTTCTGCTGCTGATTCGTAGAATGGGGGGTTGCACATTGTGAAGTCAATGCTTTATATTTGGATCAGTAGATGGACCAGACGATGGGACAGCAAGCACATACCTGTCCAACCCAAGCGCGCTCAACGGAACCAAGGGCTCCTCAGGGCTTGTCTTGACAAGTCGGACTCTCGACTTGAGATCATTTCGCGCCACATTCTCACGAGCACACTGCAAGCTCCGCGCGTCTATGTCTGAGTCCAGTGTTAGTCGGACTGGCTGCGCAGACACGTGACGTTGCTACCTGTTGCGCCGAACATCCATTTCGGTCTCTGGCGGCAGCCTAGGAGAGGGTAAATACAGCTTGCTCCGGTTCCACTGCGCTTGGTCAATGTTACGTAGGCTACTTGGACAGTGTAGGACATACATGTCCAGGCCGATGACGTCTCGATCGGGATCATACTGGTCCAGATACTCGTCGCTTGTCGTGTCTAGGAGGTCTTGGATCCATAGGATGTAGTTCAGCCTGTGAATGGGTGAGATACATGCGGAATAAGTATGGAGTGCTCTTGAAGCTGATATCACCTATTTGGAACCTATAGAGTATTAGGAGGCTATTCTAGGTAACGATGGGTCAGCAACATACCGGTGGGCATAGCCTATCATCTGGAGTCTCAATTTCTAGATCAAAGTCCCGCTTGAGGAGGCTTTTCGTGAGCTGCCTTGCCTGGTATTAGCGGAGCTTCGGTATTTTGCTATTTGGCTCTGCGTACTGCACGGCTTCGGGGTTGCTGAAATCTAGCTGGCTATTGGGCTTCAAGCTGAGCGTCTGTCAATGAATATACACTCAGGCCAGTGTGATGGACTTACTATTTGGAAAACTCCGGAGACTGCAACGCAAGTGTGGCAAAGTCGACGTCATCCTTGTAGATATTTCTAGGAGTATTCATCTTTCTGGGCGAACATTTCAAGGTTGCGATGAGTGGTCTTTACCAAAGCCCGGTTTCAGGCATACAGTACGCACACAGTTCTCGTGCAAAAGTTTTACTCCATCTTGGATACTGAGTACTCGGTACAATTCCGAGACAAATTTAGATTCGTGGCTCTCACTATTCTCGTGGAGCTAGGTCTATACTGAACATCCTACCGTCAACGCCATCTGTCCGTACATATATACGCCTCTCCTAATGTACCTGGAAAAAGTCCTGAGTCCCGCAAGCCTTGAACCTCACCACCAACCAAAGCTCCCATCGAAACCAATTTCATCAAGATCTTCCCCATATCGAACTGTTTGGAGACTCGGCACAGTACCAGGCTCGTAACATCGGAGAAGTTCATCCATATCTTCCTCGTTCATTTCGACCAGATCTTCCAGGCTCCACGACTCGCAAACTTTGGACATCCTAAATGGTATAAGCAGGAACTAAGACCCAATCAGCGGCGTTACATACCATTGCATCCTCTTCGGTCCAGGCTCTGTTCCGGGGGCGACCTTCCTCAGCTTCTTCCTCAAGGCCCCAACTTTCTGAATTGCTGCGCCAATGTTTGGTGGCAAATTGGCCGCAATCTGCTTCCTCACGATGCTAGCAAGCTTTGGCCCGTTGCCATTCGTGCTGACCATAATTTGCAACGGCCCATCCCGATGCACGCTCCCAAAGTAGAAATCACATTCGGGCGGAACATCCGCGATGTTCGCTGCAATCTTTCTTTCTTTGCACAGCTTCCAGATTTGCGTTGATGCCTCGGGATCATCCACAGCCGTCATCACCATATCCGCTCCATCGAGGTCTGAGGGCTCGAATTTCCTGTTGATGTAGTCCACCTGTTTCTGGTCTATTCGATAGGCCACTTCTTCATTTAGGCCGTCCCTCGGTGATACGACTGTGACTTTGGCGTCCGCGTTCAAGACGTTGAGAATTCGACCTGCTGCAACCTGAGTCTCAGTCAGTTTATCTCTAACAAGCTATTGTAGAGCAATGCGATTGCGGTCACCGACTTCTCCACCACCAACAACAAGAACTCTCTTATTCCGGATTTGCCATGCCAATATCAATGAGCCGCCACCTTGAATCTCTGGAAATTGATGAGGCATGTTTGAATGTTGAAGCATATATTTACTGGCATGTGAAAGTTCAAGAGACGAGCTTGATACAAATACCTACCTTAAGATAACCTTAAAATCTGCGTGATAAGATCTTGATTACTCAGCCATGGCGCGTCAACCGTCATACTGAACCGCCTCTCTCAAAGTTGGCTTGGAAGCATGAGGGTGCGCTAGGCGCTCACTCGCAAACCACAACCATGTCTTCGAGGAAGTTAGGAGGCGGTAGGGTTCTGGGAAGTGGAAGGTCGTTGTCGCCGGCTGTGGCTCCGAAGCGCAACCCAAGTCTACTATCACCATCGGAGAGCTCTGTCTCTTTAAACTCCGAGGTGTCGAACTCGCAGGTATCTTCGGAGAACCAAGATATTAGCTCGAGGATATCATTGGAGGCTGGAGACTCTACAAGAGCAGCTGAAGCTTCCGCCGCAAATTCGAGGCTCGTCTGTCCAATATGCAATGGGGAGATGGTGGGTACTAGAAGAAGTGCAGGACTACGAGGCATTGCGGGCTGATCACTTTACAGTTGACACTCCTTCAACTCAATAGGTTGTCATGTCTGACCGGGATTCGCTTGCGACCACATGCTTATACTCTGATATAGGCATCTAGATGACGATCACAAGAATCTAGAGGAGGTTAAACAAGATGAAGTCAAAGATTGGTTCAAGACGCAGATGGTCAAAGCGAAGAAGTTTCAGCCCTTAGCTGTTCTGAACCACAAGCTCAAAGGCCTGGAGGTTTTCGAGCCTAACGATGTACCGCCAAGTCCAGGTGTTCCTCCGAGCGGCCTTTCTGCGCCGGAGGCACCGAAGCCTGATCCGGACGAAGTAGTGACGAGGGACCATTGGCAAAGACATGGACCGAATGATGCTTGCTCCGAACCACTGTGCGGAAAACGTCTCAATGCATCAAACGGAAGCGTCAACTGTCGCAAGTGCGGAAGGCTTTTCTGTGAGGAGCACACCATGTACCAGATGAAGCTCTCGAGGTCAGCGCAGCACGAACCAGTAAGAGGATCGTGGTGCCGTGTATGCGAGACATGCTATAAATCGAGGGAAGGCTACTATGACCATAATGGTGAGCCTTGGGCGGTCGTCGTTATGGACACTCTGCTGAGACTGCACAGGCTTCGCACGAGACCACACAGCAGACTTCATAAATAGCAGGAAACTTACGAATAACAGAAGTTTTCTCGAAGTTACTCGACTAGAGAAACGCTTGACAAAGCTCACGCAGCTCTTGGCGAGCCCACCTCCAGAACAGCTGCCAGGTACCAGTGGTTTATTGTGGCCTATATCAGGAGCGAAGAACCAACGAAAACTTTTAGAGCAATCTGTGGTTACCTGGGAAGACGACATAGCCGTCCAAAGATGCCCGTTCTGTCAACAAGAGTTCTCGAACTACTCCTTTCGGCGGCATCATTGTCGGTTATGCGGGAGAGTAGTGTGTGGTGACCCTCGAACCGGTTGCTCGAGTGAGGTCGGCCTCAATGTAGCTGCTAGTATGTGGCTGCTCTTCAGCTCCTACTACGTGCTCCACTGACTTGCATAGGAACGGATCTTTCGGAGAAAGTAGCGGGCCAGACCAGCCTTGATATTAGGATGTGTAAAGAGTGCAAGAACACAATTTTCAGTAAGAAAGACTTTGCTAGTGAACTTGCACAGAAACCGCCAGATCTGAAAGCGTACGAGAACCTTGTGGAGTTTGAACGAGGTATCAGGCTGTTATTGCCAAGATTCCAACGTCTACTGGTGGTCCTGCAGTATGCCTAGTGACCATTACCTCTAAAATCCAACAAGAAACTGACGCAAGTGCAGAGACCCAGATAAGTCTCCATCGCCTTCTCAATTAGTCGATGCGTCAAAGATCCGGAAACGCCTGATGGAGTCTTTCGCACAATACGATATCGCAGCTCGGCGAATTCGTGACCTCCCTACCTCATCGCCAACTCAGGAAAAGCTTCAAAAGGCTATTTATCGACAAGCAACCAGCTTTCTTCACCTACACATGCTTCCGTTGAAGACACTTCCGAAGATCCTCAAGCACGCTTCTCCTCATGGATACGTCTCAAACGGCCATCTCACTCCAAATGGTCACCCCAGCACTGCTCTTCAGTCCATCAAGTATAACGACGTGGATGCGTCGAGCCAAGCTAGCAGTAGCAGTGCCGTCTCCGCCCTAGAAGCCGAGGAGAAAACACTTCGCGAGAGGCTGATCGTGCTTGAAGAGCAAAAATTCTTCGTCAGCGAAATGATCGTGGATGCGAACAAGAGAAGGAAGTTCGACGAGGTTAGCAGCTTGGCGCAGAACGTGGAGGACCTTAGCAAAGAGATAGATCAGGTGAACGGCATGCTAGGACAGCTGGATTTTGTAGGGGCGTATGCTGGTCTTGGGGTGGGGACTCCAGCATCGAGATGAGTGAGTGTCGATTTAGACGTGGAATTGGCCTGAAGTGTGCGGATTGGCGTTAACGGGTGATGCATGTGGCGCTCAGAGCGGACTATAGCATGGGGCTTCGGCAGTTCATGGGCATTTGCGGGCGTGGACTTACAATGCTGGGGAGTATCACGGTGGTTGTACGTTAATGAGACTACTGATTACAATGAATGAATGATGGTTAAGACGGCGACAATGATCGGATATCGAAACTGAGGATTACTGGATCCAAGTCCAACGACGGGTCGAAGTATTCGTCGTAACAGTATCAAGAAGGGATGACAATCAATCTATCACTTGCTAGTGTGGAATCCGGCTCTGTGTATCAATCATTTCGACAACCTCATTTATCTCTACACTCTCACCGTTGGAGATTCTCCTGAGATTGAACTATCTAAAGCGCGGCCTGGGAAGAAACTCCGTCATTGATCAGAATGCGATATCATTACGCTGCGCTGCAGGCTGTTCTCGAGCTGCCACAACATTACATTATGGAGACAGTATTTGCTGGAGTAAGTGCGAGCTATATGAAGCAGTATGACTGCCAAAGACGCCACCATTGCCGCGAAGAGGCTCGAGGCATGTGCGCTTGTGTCATGACTCTCTGATCTATTTTTTCTTTTTTTTCATATCTTTCCTCCTAGGTGCACCTTCCTCACAACTTACGGTAGTCATTCCTGCCTTTACTTCACAGTTCCATCCATTCGCAGCGGGCAGGTCCTTGCTCTGAATTGCCTCAGAAGATACATTGCGTGTGTGTAGCGTTCCTAATTCGGCAGGCAGGCACGGTCATTCGACCACTGTCGCGCTGCCAGCCGGCTCTTCTTCCTTTTTGACAACTCTCATTGGTATTTTCTCTACGTTCGAAAGTTGCTTGGCTTAATGGTTATCTACCACTGCTAGCTGTCTGACTGTGGACCAACAATGTCCATATATCTCATGGTAGCAATAGCAGCACTGTTGGTAGCCATTTGCGCTCTTCTAGCCTCCGCGCTATCTCAGGCTGCACTTGATCTCGTAACCTTCTACAACCGTCATCATCATCGAGCTAATCGCCAGAGTCGGCGAGATGCGGGTGTCCTGCTAAATCATGAACTCTACCGTGCACAAAGAGTGCCCACTATAAGTACCGAAGTTTTATCTACAAGCTCTTCTCAACAGTCTCAATCTGCCTCTGTTTTCAATCCAGTCATTCTGAACCATGAGTTATATCGTGCAGGCGCAGTCGCAAAGCCATTGGCCATCTCCGAAACCGCCGTCTCTGTCACAACGCAGTCTGTCAATACCCCAAAGGTCGACCCGGCGATGTGGAATAGTCAAACCAAGGCCGCGTGCGAAACCACTCTCCGCAACCTCAGCGGAAAGGCATCCAATCCTGCCGGGGTGGCGGTTTGTTACAACCTACCGGGACTTGACAACTCGACCGGTGCTTTCCAGGTGGACCTACGTCTTTATCGTGCTGCCACTCCTGCGCAAGGGTGGGAAACGGTATTCGATCAAACCATCAGCGTGGCATTGTACTATCCGGACGCGACCGTCGCTTCCCAAGAAACAAACAAGAGGAGACGAGATGATCCCGCCGCCATCTGGAATCGAACCGAGTCAGTTGAAGTATTTGAACTCGATCGGAGGACAAATGACGCAGGTCCCCCGCAGATCTTGCAAGCCTTCCACCTCTTAGGTCAGATCAATGGCGACATGATGGGAGAAATGACCAACCGGTAGGTCGTCCAGTGCGAGATGAAGATACTTAGCCAGTCGAACTGACTGCCAATATGCAGAACCGCACTAAAGTTGCTTGTTCTCCCTCAAATAACCCTTTCCGCTGTGACGGCGGACAAACGCCCCGTCTCTACTACCATTGACATGGGAGAGACGAGTTTCGTCAACGGCGTTTTCGCCGACCAAGCCGCGACCACAGTATCTTTGGCCACACCTGAATTCACGTCCGCGGTCATTGGCAACAAGATCCAGTTCGTGATGCCTGGCACAACATTGGGCATCTTTCCCGTGGGTCTGGTCATCACGGGAAGTTGGGCCGTGGCATTCGTGGCGGTGGTGGGGTATGGGACTCTGGGGAGATTGAGATTCCGGGAACAGTATCGGAGGAGGATAAAGAGGGAGATGGCCAGGGCTGGTAAATCGATCTGATGGCTAGGTGTGGGGTTGTTGTCTCGTCCAGATTTGCTCCATATTGCAGCTCGAGAGGAGCAAGCTTACAACGGTCGAACTGTTTCCCTGAGGAACCTACTGAGATTGCTAGAAGTTTGCAAACTGTGAAGATGATATGGGCAAGTAGCAATAGGTATATAAGGTAGATCTTCAACGGCATCACTTCATGAGTAACTCCATTGTCAACTCGTGCGCACTAAATAAATGATTGGCACGATATGCCTCTTGAGTTACCGCAACGCATAGAACAACAATTGATTACTGTAGTCGTAGAACAGCGTATAGGAAAGCGCTTTCGCTGCCCTCGCTAGGTGGAGTGGTTCTCCAAATCTATCATAAAGTAGTCCAGAAAGTTTATGTTCCAGTGGGGAAAGGAAGAGACATATAAAGAGGAAGAATTGAGCAAAACAAAGCCCCAATAATCTCGCAGTCCTTTGGCTAAGAGTCTTACGCTCTGGCCATATTTTGGATGGCCTGTGTCGTACTGTAACTCATCATACAGTGCCAACGTCAACCGAAAAGTTTGCCGATGACAGCCTGCCTCCATCAAGCCTCTTTCTGCGGTCAAATCTGTACGTTTTATCTCCCCAATGGTCTTAAATACAAAAACGTTTTCAAAAGGTGGTCCTTTGGTTCTTGACGATCGGAAAAATTACTATCTGGAGAATTGGAAGAATTTCTGACTGCGCCTTTCTTAGTGACCCTGTCCGGTCTTTGCTTGACATGTTGCCAGATGCAGTCATGCAAGGTACTCAATTTCCGTTTCTCGAGAATATTTACGAAGAGTTTTTCTCCCAAAATGCTGCCTTTAAAGAAGACCTGAGTCAGCTTCTTGACCAACTCTCGAAGGGAGACTTCCCTGCCATTCTAGGTCATCGCAAGGCTCGTCTGCTCCTGGGCCACGAAGATAACTCCAGTACTGAGAGCATCCGCCTCGGTGATCATGGAGGCGACTACAGCGAGTATATCCGTCGCCGTCTTAGCGTTCTGGTTGGATCACCACCTCAAGGAGATGCCAGCGATCCCAGTCGCATTGAATTCCTCTGCATTGGCCTCGCCGCCTTGCATGCTTTCCTGCAGTCCAATGTTACGGGCCCACCAATATCATTGCAAGTCATGGAGTTGATGTTCCCACACTTCTTACCGGCGACCCCCAGCGAGGTTACAAAGTTGCAGCAACAGATGTTGCAGAATCTAAGCGTCGATGGCGAGACGATGTATGCGCTGACTCCGCATGTGGAGCTCTTCTGGCTTGCGAAGACCATCCTTTGCGAGCCCTCGCTCGTGGAAAACAGGGACGACGCTAGGTGGGCAAGGATGAGGGTGAACTTTTGGCATCAGAAAATGCTAGGTGAAAACGCAACGAGTCTGCAGGAGGAGATTTTCCGAGATGTTGAGTTTCAGGCCGAGAGTGTGTTGAAGGATGATAGACCGTATGGGAGGGAAGCGAGAGTGCAATTCTTACTGGAGAGAGCGGCTATCCTTACACACCATGGCTTTGATGTCAAAGCAAGAGAGGACCTTCAAAGAGCGGCGAAGGAGACAGGCTTCGAGTTTGCACTCACGGGTCGATTGGGCAAGAGGACGAAGTTTCAAGAGAAAGAAATTAGCCAGCTTGTCGTGCTCGCAGAGAGCGCTGACGAAGACACGATTAACTTGTCTCAATCCACCAATGACGGTGTCAAGAATGCTCCTAATGGAGAGGGCAGGACTGCTAATGGCACGAACAACTCCGGTACGAAACCGCAGAATTTGAATCTCAACGATGACACTCTGCTGGACTCCATCTCCTTTTCGAAGACTACCTCCTCTGCCACCACCACAGTCCAGGACGAGGACTCACTACCCCCAAGGTTGGCATCGCTCGATCCCTCCAATCAGCCAATATTGAAGCCCCTCGACTCCATCATCTTGCTTTCAATAGCATCCTCCATCACGAACACCTCTCCACAGCATGGCCTAACCCGAGAAGAGACTCTACCTTACGCAACCCGAGTGCTAGAAGGCGGCAGCACCAATTGGCAGATCTACACCCAAGCCCTGCTCGTCCGGAGTCGCATTGAATGTTACAAATCGCGAACGGTGGAGCGAGGTGTATTACAGCTCCAAGCACTAGTGGATCAAGTCATCGCGGAAACAACCTCAACCGCCTCTCTCACAGAAAACGACATCAGCTCGGGACACGAAGCTACGCCAGCGACAACGACCTTTCTTCCTTGTCCCGAGCTCTCAGAATCCGCTCCCGTCTCCGAACGTCTACAGTATATCCACCAGCTCAGCTCACCGACAAGGTGGGAACTGGAAGCGGAACTCGCAGCGAGATGGGTCAGTCTCGGTGGGCTGAGGACAGCGCTGGAGATTTACGAAAGGCTACAGATGTGGGCAGAGGCTGCTTTGTGCTGGGCGGCGACTGACCGAGAAGACAAAGCTCGAAGGATTGTCAGGAGGCAGCTATATCAACCGACCAAGGGCCCAGAAACCGGGGTTCGAGCAGATGAAATCAGAGACGGAGAAAAGGAAGAAAAAGAAGAAGAAGAAGAATGGCAGGGTCCGGAAAGGAGTCCCTTGCCTGCCGACGCACCACGTCTGTTTTGTATTCTCGCCGACATCGACAAAGACCCAAACATGTACGAGCGGGCATGGGAAGTCTCTAATCATCGCTACGCCCGAGCTCAGCGCTCTCTAGGTCGCTACCACTACGCTGCTAAAGACTTCAAAGGAGCAGAGGAAGCGTACGCCAAATCCCTGACGGTCAATCGACTCGACCACCCGACCTGGTTCGCGCTCGGCTGCGTCCGGCTCGAGCTCCAAAACTGGCAAGGTGCCGTCGACGCCTTCTCGCGCACCGTCCAGCTCGACGACCAAGACGCAGAAGCGTGGAGCAATCTCGCCGCCGCGCTTCTCCGACTCTCCCCCAGCACATCCGCTACCACCCCGTCGACCACAAAACCTAACGACAACGACGACGATAACGACGACGACAACAACGATCGACCCTCCTCAGCCCCCATCAACCCCAGCCCACAACGCCCCCTCCACGACGCCCTCGCAGCCCTCAAACGCGCCTCGACCCTCTCGCACACCTCCCACAGAATCTGGTCCAACCTGCTAACCGTCGCCTCCCGCCTCCGCCCACCACCCTACACCGACATCCTGATCGCGCAGAAACGCCTCATCGAGCTCCGCGGCCCCATCGAAGGCGAATCCTGCATCGACGCCCCGATCCTCGACCGCCTCGTCCACCACGTCATCGCCCTCGACGGCGCCGACTCCGACCCCGACCCTGCCACCACCCCCAATACCACCACCACCCTCAACACCAACTCCACTGCGAACTCCAACACCAACATCGACACCACCACCAACTCCACCACCCAACCCCCGCAAGGAGACCGCCCCCACCCCCGCGGCATCTCAAAAATGCTGTCCGACCTCCTCGAACATGACGTCCTCCCGCTCATCACCTCCTCGCACGCCCTCTACCGCATCCTCGCGCGCTGGCACCTCCACCGGAACCGGCCGGCGCGCGCCCTCGACGCGACGGAGAGGGCGTGGCGGGCTGTCCTGGCGAGGCCGGGATGGGAGGTGGGGATGGACGATCGTGGGAAAGGGTGGGAGGAGGTGGTGGATGCGACGGTCGAGTTGGTGGATGCTTACGAGAGTTTGGGGCCGAGGGAGAGGACGGAGGGCCTTGCTGGTGGTGGTGGTGGTGGTGGGGAGGGGGAGGGGGCGGGGGTGTTGGTTTGTAAAGAGTGGAGGTTCAAGGCGAGGAGTGCGGTTAGGGCTGTGTTGGGGAGGGCGAAGGGGGCGGGGGCGGGGGTGTGGGAGGGGAGTGAAGGGTGGGCGAGGTTGAAGGCGAGGGGGGAGGGGTTGAGGGCGGTGTAGGTTTCGTGACGTGGAATGAGAATGGGACGGGTGGGCTGTTGAGATCGCCGGTCGCGCACACTCCTCACTCGTTCATACCTACGTACAGTACGAGTACGCGCGCCCTAGACCGGAGGTAAAATAGAGACGCGGTATCCAACCTAGACCTCGACCTGAATCTACCGTCTCATCCGAAGCACTACGGACGGGGCCTGAACATGGCGCTGGGAACTTCTAGTGTACTCGACGACGATGATGAGAGGGGGATGGTTATGTGAGTGGTACCACGTTGCAGGCAGGGGGAAAGGGTGCTCGAGCACAACTACGGGAGGACGGGACGGGACAGGAAGGGACGGGCCGGGCCAAGGTTGTCCGTGGCTGACGGGCCGGGTCTGGCCGGAAGGGAGGGAGGAGCAAGTCGTCGTCGAGGCCGTGGCATATGAGGGTGGAGGTGTCACTCGAGTGACAGAGGTGTGAGGTGGAGGTGGTAGGTGTGTATCTGGGATAGGTGTGAGGCGAAAGTGTTCTTTTAGGATAATATAGAGTTGACTTGAAGCTGTCCGTATCGTTCAGTATAATGTTGGGTTCCTTTTGAGGCAATGGAGTGCTTCGGGTCAAGAACCGTGCTTTGCTCTACGGATCGGGATTATACAATAGCGACGTATGATTCTCAAGGTTATATCGTCTCACCGGTAGGAATGATTATTGAAAGCGGTGTCAAGCCAGCGCCGTGAGTTGACCTGGAAATGATTGTCGCAGTCACACATATGCTAATGTGATCAGAGGACAATGGTACAAGCACTGATCTATTGTCTACCTCTATTTGCAGAGAAGTGAAACACAGTAAGAAATCATTAAATGCCAAGCACAGACTCCACGCTTGAGAGGTATCAGGACGCTGAACACCTCGGAAAATAAATGAGACCATGCAATCAAGCGAATCCGAGGAAAGTACTCCCTGAGGGAGAAGTCGGTTGATACCCGATTGGGGTAAAACCCCTATTAGACTTTTCCATGCCTTGATAAGACGGGCCCGGTACGCTCCATAGACGACGTTAACCAGAAACATAGGAAATATGCAGAGCGTGTGCGAAGGAATTTTGAGTTCAATCGTCTTCGTCAGAGAAGACCTCCTCGCCAGCCTTACGTCTTGCCATGCGCGCCTATTGAAAGTTAGTATGTGTAAAAGGACAGAGAGAGAGGGGCCCAACTTTTTTCTTCTTCCTAATTTCACTACTTGTCAACTTCTGCTTCTTCTTGCCACCTTCGATCTTGTTGCCCATGGCATCGAAGCGCTCCTCCTCACCGTCGTCTTTGTCTGTCAGACGTGGTCCGGCACCTTGTCCTTGAACCCAGTTGTGTCCCGAAGGCGTCATCTTGCCGTCCATAACAGCCCAGACCTCTTCCGTCAGGTTCTTGGTGAACTCTGCCGAGTGAGTGATGATGATTACACCACCCTCAAATGCTTTGAGAGCCTTGGACAAAGCTCCCAATGAGTCACGGTCCAAGTAGTTGGTCGGCTCGTCCAGGACGATGAGATGAGGTCGCTGCCACGAGCAGGCAGCAAGAACGACCTTGACACGCTGACCACCGGAGAGGCCACGCATCCGCGAATGAGAGACGAGCTCGGCATCGAGACCGAAGTATGCGCAGTGCTGCTCGATCTCTTTCCGGACGAGAGGACGGAACTGTCCGCTGGCCAATGCCTCCTTCTGATCAACGTCGGCGACCATCTTGCTGTGGGACGCCAGTATCTCGGAACGCGGGATCCAGGCGTTGTCGGCCGTCATCATGGGTGTCCATTTCTCGTTCTTCAGGCCAACATTGTCGCCGAGAAGGAACGAGCACTCGTATTCGTAGGAGTTCTTGAACTTCCTTCGGGAGGAGATACTGATCACTCTTCGCTGTGTACCGTCAATCTTGTAGATCTTGTCCATTGCCTTCTCGTCCTCGTTCGTGACGATCTTGTTAGCACGGTCCATGGTCTCGCGGTCCTCACCCGTCTGGAACCGCCATTGGATGTACTCAGAGGGAGTAAGGTCGAGATGATGGTCGATGTGAGCGAAAGCGTGCTGCTTAATGTAGGCGATACGGATGTTCTCGTGAGTGTAGACATCACCCGACGTTGGAATAAGCTCGCCAGTCAGGACGTTGATCAAGGTGGATTTACCGGCACCGTTAGGGCCGATAACAGCGATACGTGAGCCAAGCGAACATTGGAAAGTAACGTCGGCGATTTGAGGCTTTGTGGTACCAGGGTACTGGAAGCTCATGCGGTTGACGCGAACAATGGCCTTCGCCTTGGTCTTAACACCCTCAAGGAAACCGGGCTCGGGGAACTTGAATTCCATCTCCGACGCGCTGAGCTCGTAGTACGAGCGAGCCGATGGTACCTTCTTGACAAACTCGCCGAGGTTTCCACGGTAGCGCTTGAGCTTGAAGCGCTCGTAGTGGATGACATGTTGAATGACGTTGTTCAAGAATTTACTGTCGTGAGAGACGATGATGGAAGTACAAGGTGAGTTGATGAGGTACTGCTCAAGCCAAGCAACATTCTTCACGTCCAAGTGGTTGGTCGGCTCGTCCAACAGAAGAATATCCGGGTCCTCGAACACGGCACGGGCGAGAGCGAGCTTCATCTTCCAGCCACCGGAAAGTGATGTGATCGGCCCTTCCAGCTGATCTTGCAAAAAGCCAAACTCTAACAGTTTAGCCTCGATGGCGGATTTCTCAGTCTGGATACCGACTTCTTCAAGCTTCTTCTGCGTCCACCCGATCACGGTCTGCTCCGTGTCGGCGGAGTCGAGATCGTGTTCGACGAACACCGTCTTGACTTCATTCTTCTTGGGAAATCCTTCCACCTGCTCGTTGTTGATGGCGCGCATGAGTGTGGACTTGCCGGATCCGTTGGGCCCGAGAAGACCATAGCGTTGACCACGCTTGAGCTTAAGGTGTGTTTGATTCAATAGAATCTTAGCACCATATGCCAAGTTGAAGGTACAGTTGCAAAGATCTTCGCCTTCCTCATCGTCTTCCTCAGACTCGGCCTCGTCAGCGGCACCTGGGGAAGCGCGTTTCCGAAGGGTGTCGGCGATCGCTTTGGCATCTGAGTCGCCAATGACTGCTGAGATGTAAGAAACAGTGTTCTCAGTCCAGCTGACGGAGTCGTTGTCCTTCTCGTCGATAAGCTGACCAGCAATGGCGGAGACATATTCGATTACGGGCTCGAATTTGGTGACGGCATCCTTATGCTGAGCAGCAAGAATCTGCTTGAGCACCGCGGAGACGGTGGAGATGTCGCCAGCATGGGAAACCTCTGGAATTTTGCCATCCATGACGGCACCGACTCGGACAAGAGTCTCAAGAGCTTGCTTCGTCTTCTCTCGAGCCTCGGGATCGGCCAAGTTATCGTAATTCTTCTGAATCGCTGGCATCAACTTCGGCAAGAATGCGGCAACGATCTGAGGGTCTTCGACAAGCTTGCACATGTTGTCAACAATGACGGCAGCTTTTCGCTTGATGGCAGTCTCCCTCTCGGCGAGACCACGGTCCAAGAGCGGGACCATGATAGCGAGAGTCGGCTCGTGCACATCTGTGACGAAGGTGGTGGCACCGAGTAAATGAACGGTTTCCGCTACATTCTCGGGTTTCGCGATACACTTGATCAACTCGGGAATGAATCGCTCGATATCCTTGTTGACAATGAGTCCACAAACTTTTTCCATCGTACCGTAGGCAGCCTTCTTGACTTCGGGTTTCGTGTCCCACATTGATTCCGAGACAACTGGGATCAGGTCTGGCACACGGAAAGCCAGCTGGGCTGGTGCACTCTCGACGAGAGCCTCGATGCACATGAGACCTGTCATCTTTTCGGGCCATTTCTGCGCGGTCAAGATGGAGTTGATGATGGCGGGAAGGACAGACTTGACGGCATTCGGGTTGATAGCTTTGACAATCGCGAGCGAAGCGGCTTGAGCGGCAGTCTTGACACTTGACATTTTATCGCCAACGGCTGCGAGAGTGGGTGCGAGAAGGGTGACGAGATAAGGTTCGACAGCGGGCGAGACCGAGGAGTGTTGGGCGATGGCCTGGATGGCATTGAGAGCGCGTTCCCGTACCGCGGCATCTTTCTTGTTTGCAAGCTGCTTCTTCAGAAGATCGACCGCTCTATTCAGATTGTGTTAGCGGCCGAATAGTAGTCGAAAAACGCGGCCGAGCAAATATTGCGACCGTGAGAGTAGTCTCGGCTTAAAAGCGATCAAGGTGGAAGTAAAACTTACTTCGTGGGAGCATCTTGTTCCTCGATGGGGCCGTTGATGAAGGTGGCGATGTTGCCAGCAGCGGCACTGGTCTCATCGGCGGTCTTGGAGATTGACAGCTGACCCAGCAGCTCGTCAAGGACTTTGACGGATTTTTGGTTCTCTGACTTGGTATTAGAAGTGGTCGGTGCGACGGACTCCATAACGTCGGCAGCAGGAGCCATGAGGTATGATGTGAGGTTCGAGATTTAGATGAGTGGTTGTGGTGAGGTATTAAGTCGTAAAGTGCGATGGTAAGCTGAAAACGGCTCGACCGAACGATAAGCCCACGGGACTTTACGTCTGACACGTAAGTCACGCTCTACTTGGCTTGTCTATTTGCGACACAATAGAAGACTGAGAGACTTGAGAACTCAAGAAGTCTATGGGGGTATTTGAAGTTGCGAAGTTGAAAGAGAGAGTGAGTGAGAATGTCTATGAGGGGAAAAGGAGAAGAGAATCAGGAGGAGGCAAAGGGTGAGGCTTTATCTGTGAATAAGAATGCAGGCCGACTGAAATTTCTTCGCTAGTCAAGATTAGATCACACATGTCATCTAATTGGGGGCTGGGCACCAACACTTTTCTGGACAAGTATTTGTACTTCACACCCGCCTTATGCATAAGGTAGTGCTTCATGCATGCACTTCCATACATAAATTATTTTAAGAATTGTCGGAGATCCTCACGGAGGTTTACCCTTACTATCTCATGAACGACTTGCTGTTATCCTCGATTCTACAGTACATTGGGATATTTGCAATGGGTATTCCGAGAGTGTTCATCATGTATCGCGAAAGAGAGACACAATGCTCCTCTACGAATCTTGCAAGTCGTAAGGCAGAGCCCGTGATACCACTTTTGCCACTGCACTAACGCTGACTAATCTATGCACCTTGCATAAGGCGAATGTATCCTTTGTCAGCAGTCTCCGAAGGTCCCATCCGTGATCCGAATAATCATCCAATGACAGCCTTTACAGTAAGCACCCCTATAGCTTCTGGACCGACCGCCGAACTTCCTTATCACAAGCGCCGAGGTCACACCTTCGGCCATCTCCACGCCTAACTTACCTGACCTACGGTACCTAAGGTATTACGACCATTGCCCGGAAAGTCACCCTCCGCATCTTTTGCGCGGGCTGATACCCAACCGAATTACACTTCAGCCCCGTCGTGGCAGATCTCGTCACTTCCGCTGCCATCCCCTACAACTACGTCAGAACAGACTTCATCGAGAAGAGGAACTCAATTTGAGGGATTTACAGTATACTCTGAATTCGAAGAATTTCCGGGAAACGCTTTTTGGCTGAACGCGGATGGGCCGGAGGAGGAAAAACCTGCGTTGTTAGCTGGGGGAAGTTGTTGATCGAATGGTACAGTAAGGTAACTTGACGGGCGCCTAGACTTCTCCTATCGTCATCCTTGTGCTTATGCTAGACCATGGCCTTGTTTGTATTGGCGCCCCTTTCTCCTTGCCCTTTTCTTTTGATGATGCCAGCCCACCCAGCTCCGCCCTGTAATCCGAAACAGTGACTCACAATCTGACAAGGCCCAACTCGCCTTCTGATACTCACGGTATGTACGTGACTTATAGCAATTGAATGACAAGTATCAGTGGATCTTGGTAAAGCAGTGAAGACAGTATCACTCAGTTCCAACTTCAGGAGGCACTAGAGGGAACAGCCTTCAAGCCATGAGTCGTACAAATCATCAAGCTACCAGATCCTTGAACGAGAGCTTCAACCATCGAACCGTCACGAAACCAATCTACCAGTCCGCCCTCTCATCCCATATCCCTCTTCATACCCCCCCACCCTCAAACCCCTCCCGTCGGCACCCTCAATCGCTACCACTGCTACTGCCCGACCCACCAACCCCGCGACTCCGACTCCGACTACCATGCCGATGATGTTTCTTCTTATGCTGCTTCCCATGCGACGAGCCCCCCGCACCCGGATACAACCCCCCCACCGCCGCCGAACTGCCCCCATACGACGATCCATATGCCATCCCCTCGCCCGAATGCTTTCCGTGCTGGTGGTGCTTGTCCTCCTTCTGCCTACACACCCCATCACATCACGTCAGCCCTGCTCCCTCATCATCACCCCCCACATCACACACAAGAGCAACAGGCGACATGATCATCGAGGAGGACTTCGGTATGTACATACTTCTCATGCCGATGCTCAAGCATATTCGCCCCCACGGCGCCCGCAATCATCCCCCCCACCGTCCCCAGCGCGCCGCCGCCTAGCTGATGGCCCAAGAACGATCCGCCCGCGCCGCCGATGAGCGTCGAGCCGAGGCCGCGCTCCCCTTCGCCGGCGCCGCCCGGGTTTGGGCCGCCGGGGTAGCCCGGGTCGGCGTAGGCGCCTGGGCCGCTCGGGGCGCCGTAGCCTTGGTGAGGGGGGGGGTATTGTTGCTGGGGGTAGCCGTGGGCGGGGTCAGGGCGGTAGTCGCGGTCGTGCGGGGCGGGTTGTTGGTAGGGGTAGTTGCCTTGCTGGGGAGGTGGGGGCTGGTGTTGGTGTTGTTGGTGTTGTTGTTGGTAGGGGTCGTATTGGTTCTGAAAAATGCGGATCAGTAAGTAAGTTCTTGCGTGTTGCTGCTAGCGGATGGGTTGAAGTTGGGTAAGAGCGAGGTGATGAGGGTGTTCTGTGGGTTTACGAGGGATGCGGTTACCTGAGCCGGATAGCCGCCGTACGGCTCTTGCCCACCGTAGCCGTGCTGCTGAGGAGGGGCGCCGTACTGCTCGTGGCCGCCTTGGCTTTGGTATGGTGGCGGACCGCCGTAATTTGGTGCTGGAGCGCCAGTATGGCGCTGGTAGCCTTGTTGGGGCGGGTAGCCGCCGCCGTAGTAGCCGTCAGACATGTTGAGGTAGATGTAGGATGAAGTTGAGGGAGTTAGCTGAGAGAGGTGTGTTTGGAGTGAAAACGTTGGTTGATGTTGATGAAGAAGTATCAAGGAGGGGTAGGTGGGGCGAAACGGCCACGCAAGCACTGAAACACAGTTCACTGCGCTTTATACAAGATGCTCTTTATGCTCTTTACCGACCGAGGGATTGAGTAAGCTATACGCGCCACACGTGTACGAGTCCGTCTTTAAGTGAAGAGGATAGTGAACACAGTGAGAGCTGAAATGGTCAGCTGCGGTTGCGGCTGAGTGCATGCTGATGCAATGCTCGCCAAAGTAGCTGGGGAGTCAACCCTCATTCAAGGCAACACTAAGTTGGTACGGATCTCGTGCATGCTTTATCATGTATTTATCCATTGTCAGCTCGGCAGAGAAAGTGATCTTGCCATCATGGGCATATCAAACCACGTCTTCATCACTTGTGCATGTGGCAACACGGACTACCTTAAGAGAGTCTACCTAGTTGAAGACTGTGACTCGCTTCTACCGTGATATACAGCGCTCCACGGTTGAGTACAGCAACACGATTAGTGCCGCTGAGACTGATGCCTGAAGTCTCTTCAGCCGAAGTGAATGCCCGTAAAAATGATGAGGAGAGGGAACCTGTGCGAGACCTTGAACCACTGCTGGCATGCAGCCGATTCTCCGTCTATCACTATACCGACTGAACCTCGAGAAGAATCCCAGGATTTTCGAGTAAGAATCAAACGCCGTGACCAAAGCGCACTGCCTGCCCGCGACTCCTAAGCCTGCGACTCCTAAGCTGCCGTGAGCTTTTTCTTCTTGCCTTGCGATGGACTTCCCATAGCGGCCGGGGCGGAGACCATGATCTTCATCCGTCGAGGAAACACATGATGTTCTATTTCTTGAGATATTGCTTCTGTCGTGCGATCCGCGTTTCTCGTATCCTCCCAGATCTCCACACTGTTTCTTTTGCGTTTCGAGGGGCTAGCCAGCAGAATGTCCTCGTCTGCGATAAGCTGTAGGGCTTGAGCTGATACCTTTCTGGAGCTGGGAGAGATACGTCGGCTTGGCGGAGGGGTAGGTAGCTGTTCAGCGTCGAACTTTGAATGACGAGTCTTCGACGGTGTCTTAGGAGCAACCTTTGGGGTTTGCTGTACAAGCAGCTCTGTTCGAGGGATGTTCTCAGTAGGAACGGTGGATAATGGGGTCTTCGCGTTTGCCCCCCTTCGGTTTTCAGAGGACGCAAGCATGGAATTTTTTCCCTCCATCTGCAGCGTGTTAGGCCCATCGCTAGTACATGCTGTTTATACGTTATGGGAAGCTAGATGGCTCACCAATGGGTCCAGATGCCTGCCGACGGGTATGTTCTCCTTGTCGTCCTCTTCCTCGCGCACACCCAAATCTTTCGGTCCAGGAGAATCACCTCCTACCCGCTTGACGACCGAAATCTGGAACATGCACTGTCTTTCCCACAGGTCACTTCGCCGGCCGTGAAGGTCGTGTACCCACTCATCGCAGTCCATTCCAACCCACCAATCAATAACATCGTTCCACCCACTCTCCGACGGCTTAGTCCGGTTTATGAAGACCACCTTACCCTTCCCAGCCTTTCGCGCATGTATGGCTTTGGCGAACTCCTTCACCAGGACCTTCAGACCGTGAACTCGTAAGGAGGTACCGAGAATGAGGAGAACGTCCGGAGCCAAGGCGATATCGTGGGTTATGATTTGAGAAAGCATCTGCTCGGACGGATGCTCCTCTCCGTACAAGACAATGTTTGGCCGTAGAGTCCCAACAGCAGTCCCTCTCTTTCCTCTTTCCCTTCGACCCTCGTCGTTGATAACGCACAAACTGCAGAGCGGGGCTTGACCAGCGTGCAACTTCTGCTCCTCTTCATCTCCCCATTCGCAGAGCTTCTGACAATGGGTACACCTCAGCTTGTCGAGGTCGCCGTGAAGCGGCACGACTTCGCACCCGCCATCCAGCTCACTTCCCGGTAAGGCTGGAGCCAGTGGACGTGGCCTGTTTACAACGCGCTTCGTGAACCGCGCCCTGTTCCCCTTGCCCCGACCCAGATCGGTACAAAGTCCAAGCCGAGCTTCGAGCCCGTCGATATTTTGAGAGTAATTGCGCACAAGCCTTCCGCGGTCTCTCAACGTCCGGATGAACTTGTGTGTTGGAGTCGTGTGCTTGACGTCTTCTCTAATGCTCTTGCGGAGAGACGCGATGAACGTATAGAAGACTGACGTGGTCAATGGGTCCTTCCAGACCGATGAATCGAAGAGATCCCTCCCTTTGAGTTTCGGTGGTAGCGCTGGGTGACTTGTTAATTCGGATCTCGAAGTTGATGTGGTGGTTGACGAGACTGGGGATCTGGTGGTAATGTACGGGGTCTGGAATAGGGAGTACAGCCCGTTTTCAGAGCGGAAGTCCTGATCACGGGGTTAGCACTCCGGTTCAACTGAGTTACAGACAACAGAGTGGCATGTGCAAGCTCACAGGTATACCACAGTTTGTACTGATCCCTGCCCCAGTGACGACAACGATCTTCTTGGATTTGGCCAAGATGTCGGCGATTTCTTGCAAATTTCGTCGATCTTCTGGTCTCACGGGAACAGTAGGCATGACTGGGCGCTGTATTGTTTAACACCTCTCCGTTTGGCATGAGCTAGTAATATGGTTCGAGAGGCGCGTGAGAACAAGTGAAGGGTGTATCCTCATGGATCGTGGTCACTATCCAGGTGGTGGTGAAGATGGTATGAAGGGAATGTGTTGCTAGAGACGCTGATGAATTGAAGCCTTAAACATATTGTTCCTTAAGAATCGTTGGCAACAGTCCACATTGAGAGTGTGTGCCTTGTATGGGCTAGGTGATCGAAGTCTCTCCCTTGCTTGGGACATGTCATTCTCGCGAAACCACTTTAGCAAGAAGTCGCGCGCCAGACGCGACTCTCTCACCCGATCCGGTGACATGAACACTAAGCCAGATCGGTTCGTTCTCAACCTTGTCTCCCACCTGTTTACTACTACTAAGTATCTCAAATCAAAGCCACTTACTGGACTCATTGTTTTCATAAATTATTGGGATTTTAGCAAGAATGGGATTGATGTGGCTCGAGCTAGCTAGTAATCGCAGTTGCCGCGTATTCGCAATCATGCACAGAGCAGGCTGTGAAGTCTTTTCAAGACTCTTCCTCGTTATGATAATCGTCTTGATCATCGTGATGCGCGAGCCAATCGTCATCGCTGTTGGCATAGCCATTGTTTCCTAACGTCAAGTCTCGAGCATCTGGCTCGGGGCTTAGCCTATCGCTTTGTTGAGCAACACTCGCCAACGCGACAGCATCGTTACTCGAAGAGGAAGAAGCTGCGGTTGGGTGTTGTTGGTCTCCCGGTGGTTTCGTCCATGCATCTTTCAGATGAGGAGGGAGCGCGCTCCATTCGCCATCCACGTGCTTTCGAATCTGCAGTTTCCCGCTTCCAATCCGGCAGACTTCGAGTCTTTGACCGGCTGAAGATTTGGCCACGTCGATAATACGCTGAATGGTGGATTGAAGGCGACCGAGCAGTTCTCCATTCTCCGCTTCCCACTCACCCACCTTTCCGCTCACATCTTGGACACGAACATCATCAAAGTATCCAGACTTGTGGTAGCCGATGATAAAGTTGGGTGTCTGAGTCGCCCAGAGTCGCGAAAACACCTCTTTCATGTCAATTTCGTTTTTCGCCGAACGGGTTTTGAGGTCAAAGACTGCCGATTGTGGGATCTTTTGACCCTTCAGCTCTACTTTCACGTCTCCCTGCTCAGCATGAACCTTTTGTGTTACCGTCAACAAGTCGGTGCCTTGGAGCAGTGAGGGTATGTCGAGATCAGGTTTCGATACAGGTGTTACGGATGCTTGGCGCTCTTGATCTTTGGGCTCTATCTTGTTTTTGAGATAGCCGTCGCTTTTGAATCGAACAAGAAATGCAAGACCGCCGAATTGATACTTGACAAGGCGCTGATGGGATGCAGAGCCCTGCACACCGGCATCCCAGATCGTGTATGATTCGGGAAATGTATGTCCGTATCCGTGCACACCTGGAATGAGCTCCCTGGGTGAGTTCTCCTTTCTGACAAAGAAAACAGTATTCCCGATCACCTCTACCCCAAATCTGAAAGTTCTTTCGGTCGAACTCGCAAATTTCAGGAGACCACCCATGGTATTCCCGCAGGAGACAACGTCAATCGAACTCGTTTTGACGTCAGGTTGCATTGCAAAGAGAGCCAGTATGGCAGGCATAATCGGATAGGTTGGAGACCGCGCTGCATTTGGGTCCCGGAAGTACTCGCCGCTGTCTGGTCTCAACTTCTGTGGTTCCACCGGAGGGCACCAGAATGGGGGACATCCTTGACGAGACCGGCCAATCAGTTCGGCCCGCAGACGATTGATACCTCACTGACCTGGTACGATGATGGTAGCAGCCTTGCTGTCCACCCAGTTATACGAAGCTACATACTCGCAGTCTCTAATCTTTAGTTGCGTTTCCACTCGTGACAGGTCGGAAATGTCGATGGAGGTAATCAGGTTGCCCAGAGGTTGTTCTTGTGTGGTGGGGGCTGGCTGCCGCCAAGAACTCTCTCCATATCCACGACCGCTGCCTCGCCATGGCGATCGATTTCCCGTAGCGCTCGGTCGGGGGCCTGATCTAGTGAGGTCTCTCCATACGTCACTGCTTGAATGAGAGCCTTTGGTTTCACGAGACATTGATGGGACTCAGGGAAAGGGAGAATGGGAGCGCAAGAATTCGTCACTGTTAGGGTTGGCAGTAGCACGCACAGATTCCGAAGGTAACAAATGAACTGTGGGCTCCTTTATAGAAGTGAGGCTGGTTAAAGTATATGTCCGTAGCCTTCCTACTCATGCACTCTACCCATTCACTTTCAGATACTTTATACCAGATTCCAATGTATCATTTGACAGCGACTGCATGCCGGGCACACTGCATGATGTCTCACTCAAAGGCCCGATACATCGACCACTCAGTGTCTAGTAAGGTAGCTTGACAGGAAACGGTCTGGGTACGTGTCAACGGTGATTCGGAGGTTATAACAAACACCATCTACAGCAAGTTTGGGTTTAGTTTGACGTGCTAGACCAGGCCGCTTTGACTCTGCTGCCTTGGCTGCGCCAGAAGACCCGCTCGCATATGATAAAGTCGAGTATGTGGAGCCGGAGACTTATCCAGAAGTGGTACGAATTGCTGACCAGTCTCTCCTATTATGCTATTCTAAGCCTCTTTTGAGCGTGCTATCGTTTGTTCCGACTTACCTTACCGGTATCCGCCGGTTCCCGGAAACTACCTACCTGGTATATCCTTCTTCCCATGAATATAAAGAAATTCTCTTCTGCAATTTTGAGATTACGAATCCTGCAAGGAATATACTATGACGCTTTGTTATGATCGTTTTCCCAGATCGCTTCACCCTTATCTAGTCTTTTGTCTCCAATGGAACATATAGAGTCTTCCCTGTGTGGTCTCCTTTTTCTGTGTTGCACTGCTTAATGTCGGCCAGTAGCAGTGAGGCTCTCAACTCTCGCTGAGTCTGAAGTGTGGCTTTCTCATTCGGGGTACGCCTGAGAGGACAGCTAAAGCTTTGTTTGTGGGCCTATGTACGGGGGGGCTTAGTTTTACGCTCTATTGTACATGCTAATGCTGATTGATTGATTGATTGATTGATTCTTACTCCGTTCCAGCCAATTAGGCCATGCGGGTGTGACTAATCATGCGTTATGCGCATTTATGTACGGGTTATGCAGGTTATGCAGAGCATACTCCTATGC
>JAABUY010000966.1_pt1 | contig 42907 bp, 47 predicted proteins | sample 5560271 | NCBI WGS metagenome assembly JAABUY01 (sample SAMN10711886, study PRJNA513374) | rock metagenome | isolation source: Antarctica rocks | place: Antarctica: Victoria Land, University Valley
ATATTTCTATCAGTATAACTCGTATCACTTTCCTGACAATCATTATATACTTTTCGTGAATCAAACTCTGTTATATGCTCTGATGATCTTGTTGACTAGGTCTAGTGTTCTTTGCATTTCACGAAAGTCTGTCGCAATCATGCCAAAATTATATGTTGCTATGTATCGTTCTGTGATTGATAATTACGAACACTTAGCACTATATCTTGAGAACAATTCGAAACACATCATCTACGAAGTTATCAATGAATATTCTCACTTCAAGCTTAACGTCGTCTCTGATAAATCGACATTCACAAATCGACACAGAAGAAGCATCTTTGTCTTCGACGTCAATGCGATCGATATCTCAGATTTTAAAAACGCGATCTCTTTCATGAAATCTAACAATTTCATTTTTCATTGAAACTGTCAAGACTACGTGATCGAGAGTCTTGATAAGCTTGAGAAGAAGTGTGTTATTGATAAAGATGAGAAAGCATACATCAGCGCTAAGAAGCAAGTCAAGACACATTTTGAATCTCTTTGAGTGATCAGTATTGAGACAAAGCATGTTTGCAGATATGAATACTGGCAAGACTGTCTTTGACTTGAGTTGAATGAATCAATCATTATTCTCTTTCCTCACGAACAGCTATCATTATTTCTGTCGTTTATTTAGAAGAAAGTCGAAAGTTGAGTTTAACTCAGCAAAGCGAGCGAGTCTTAAGTGCAAGCTGTAGATTGCTGAAGTCTATAAGAAGTTGATATCATGAAGAAATTGAAGTAGAACACTATCTCTTTAAAGTTCAACTGTATATGCAATTCTCTTGTCGACAACTTTACTACTTCTTTTCTACTACATCTTAGATAGAAGACTTCATGTCAATTAAAGTCGAGCTTCACAATTCATCGATCATTTGACGAAACCAGCTAAAACTGACTACAAGCTCATCAAGCTAGCATCAGTCAAAAATATCTGTTTAGTCGAGCTTCTAGCTCACAAGCTCTAATAGTTACTCATCAACAACTAATAGCTAGCTACAATCACTTGTAGCTCTTGATGACAGTCATTTGCTTTTTATGTTCAAATAATACAATGCGCAATGTGTGTCATCTGATCAGTGTTCACATTCAGCGCTCGTTATTATCAGTATGTGAAATTTGTAATCTGTGCACGTTTCTTGACAAATACTTATCACGTCATTATTTCATGATAGGTAAATTGAGATATTTTATTCAGATTTATCTCGTTGTTGCATTGAAACATCATGTCGTGCACTGCTCAAAAGTTTTAGTTTCTTGAAGACAAGCTTGTGTATTTCATAGTGTCTTGTACGATTCTTCATTCTTGCAAGCACGTTGTATAAGTTACTCGCAATCAATAGAACTAAAAGCATCAAAGCAACTCACGATTGTGTTCGTTGTTCATATACAAAATATTCTACTACTATCACTCGAGTTCTATATAATCGCTCTTACTTTCTCGTCGAACATCAACATTGATGTTCAATTTCTTCTCTACTCTCTTCAGAAAAATCTGATACTCGTCTTCAAACGTCAGTACACATTCACTTTCATTTGCTCTTCAATAATACAGAGTCTTAGTGTTTATCTTCAGCTGCTTGCGAAAGTTGTTGAACGATCAAGCGTAGCTCATCTTTCGACTATCTTTCATCTTCGATGTTCATAGTCAATATGTATCTCTGACTTCGTCGAGCGAAATCTGATCAAATTCGACTTCAGTTGTGTCTTTGAGTTCTTCAGACATCTATCTCGCATTAATTATTGCTTATTTCTATAGTTGAAAAATGAACGCTCACATCTGAATCGTTCTTCTGATCTTGATTCTGTTCATCATTTAATATTTCTTGAAGTGTTTCATGTTCATCGCTATTTATCGATTCTGATTGATTTGTTGTATTCTTTGTCTTTTCTGTCGCGATTTCTGTGTTGTTTGACTTTTCGAGCTGCGATGTTCGATTTCTTATAAAACTAGAGATCTCATTCACAGAATACATCGACGAGTATCTTGAATCAGTGAAAGAAGAGAAAGAACGTTCTCTGATGATTTTTCAAGACGCGTTAATAGTCAGTAGATCATCTATCTGATTGCAATTGAAATTATACATCACAGAGATGCTGTTGAATACATCATTTTCATGATATTCAACATGACTTACGACGCGTTCATGCAGCATGCTCAATATCAAATTTCTTCGAGTCTCAATTTGCTTTCGTCAGCTCTTGATCATTCGCTTATGTGTTACTGTCACATGTTAATCAATCATTGTTCAATCGTTTTAAAGATAAAGCACAAGAGAACATTGACAGTTGAAATGTTATACTCTCTACTGCAGTCTCTTTTCATTTCTCGATCTTCTTCTGATCACTTGTTCATTCGCTGATAACATGTTGAATCGCGATTGCTATGAGTATCATGATTTCGTCTTTCAGCTCAGCAAACATGATTCTTGTGTTTGATAGTTGATCAAGACTACGATCTTCTTGATTGAAAAATGAGACAGCAGTGATCTTCACGATCACGAGAGCTAGAAAACGACATTCTTCAGACTAAGTACATGTCAGTCAACGCATCACGTCTGTGAAGATGTTTATCTTTTCAATATCAGAGCTGATGAAGTTATCATTAACTAACAATCTGACGACATAATTCGATGTATTGACTTTCTCGTAAAAAACATAATGATTCTTCACTACATCTCGAATCTGAAACATTATTTATGCTCGATATTGTTCAATAGAATCATATAACTGTGTCTGTCAATTTATTGATGATATGACAAGATTTGAGTTGCACATTATCTTTCGAGCTTCGTCTATTGTTGATCTTTTCACGACAAAGTAGTTTGTTCGTGATCTGTGTTTTAATTGATGTGCGCGATCTCTGTTTCAGAGATTGCGCATGAGATTGCTCAAGAGAACTCATTGCAGCTCTGATCATGACGTTATGCTCTTCTCTACTTCACACGTCATAATCGTTGTCAGTAGAATGAGTTCTATGTATCTAAGCACATCGACATGAGCTGCAGCAGAGACTGTTCTCGATCATCGTCTGAATTCTGCTCAAAGAATTTCTCTAAAGTTGTCATCTGAATCATCAATCTGTGCTGCGTTGTATCGTGAACTCAATGTGAAAGAACTTGACGAAAATTCTGTTGATCTTTGAAACTTTGAGATTCGCTCATTAAGCTGAGAAGATGATGAGATTGATAACGACGAGTGAAAATGCTGTTTACGCTGATGCATTTTTTTCTTTGACAAGATGTTCTTGAAAAATCGAATGATTCTAGTGAACTATGTTGAGATCATATTAGCTGAGAATATACATGATGATATTGACATTGATTTTGTCTTTTTCTACAATCGTTCTGCAAATCACTGTTTTTGAGATGATAAATCATCATTCGAGCTGTTCAACATATTGAGAAATTCGCGTTCTTGTCTTTTAGATCTGAGTTCAGATTCTTTCAATGATATGTCGAGATTGTCGCTTGCTTTCTCAACTCTTCTTTTGACATTTCGTTGATAGATGAACTAAACATGATTATTGAGTCAGTTAACTGCATGTTAACAATTCATAATACATGCTACGCATCTGACTATCAATCGCAGTGTTCGAGTTCTTCTTGTTCTTATTACTTGTCATGACAGTTCACTTAGAAGACGACGTGAAATAATGATTGATACATGATGAATTGATGAATGCGATCGAGTTCTGAGATAAAAGAAAAAAAGAGTGAAGAAGAAAAAGACATGATGCGTACTTGAAGATATGCGATCTCTGAAAGCGTGTAACTCTGTTGTTGTTGACACTACTATGTTCGATTATTGACTGAGAATGAGTAGATTAGCATTTTAGTGCTCATCTACTCTGTCAGATTCATGTTCTAACTTCGTTGCATCGAGATTGTGATAATGTTTTCATGACTTACTCAAAAGTGTAGATAGATTTGAAAATTTGCGATAATTTATCATCGCACATGCAAACTGAGAATGCGAACTGCGAATCTTATTGTCGAAGAACTCTGAGTTCAAGCTGACTATTAAAGATAAATTTAAGGGAAAATTCAATAAATTATCTTCGCACATTATGCAAAGTGAGAATGCGAACTGCGAATATTATTGCTGAAGAACTCTGATTATCAGAGATAAATTTCGAATGATTTACGATAAATTTACCTTCGCATGTGCGAACTGAGAATGTGAACTGTGCATTTTATTGCTGAAGAACTCTGAGTCTCACTCGTCACACGATCGAAACTCGATGTACATGATGTCGCAGTTAGATCTAAACATGCAGTTTGCTCTTCGTCACGCTTGACAACTTTGTAGACGAGAATGATGAACGAAGATGTACGAGAAGAATCGTGATATCTTTCATTGAGTTCATTTTCATCGTATCGTGCTTGACGAAGCTCAGATTATCAAGAATCATCTGTCTCAAAACTTTATAGTCTGCAGAGATCTGATGAGAAAGCATCGTTGAATGATTAGAATTGAGTAGAAGAATTCTTTTCATTATTCAAGTTTCTTTGCATTTTACATACAGAAACTGTCGAGATGTTCAAGAAGAATTTCGTCGATTCAAGTAAAATACAGAATAAGATGAATAATGTCGTTTATGTGAGTGAAGTTGAATCAGCTGAGCTGAGTGCGTGCGTGCATGCATGCGTGCAGTGTGCAAACGACGTGTTCGTTGCTGATCGAAAAGTACTAGAGAGCGAGAAAAGAAGAAAAGTGAAAAGAAGATAGCGATGTGAAAGAAACGATGTGTCAAAAGAAGAAAAAAAGAAGGAAAAAAGAACTTAGATTCATGAAATCACAATCAACATCTCTTTCACTCTCAACTCACAATTTCTCATCGCTGACGTCTTCTCATTAGCATTTTCATTCTTCTCGCTCTCATTCATCAGAATAAATGACTTCTTATTCTCTTTGATGCTCATCAACTCAAACAATTGCATCAGCTTCGTCAAGCTCAGCTGATTCAGCATCTTGACGTCGTCAATGATGATATCAATGATCTCACGCTTGCTGTTCTGCAGCATCTGCAGTTTCTTGTCGACGCTGTTCTTGATGATGAGACGAGTGATGAAGATTTCGAAGAATTGATCAATGTGAAAGATGTGACAGAAGATTTGTTGTTTCACGCTGCTGTTTCATCACAGATCGATGCAGATGATGCGCAAGATCAGTTTCTTGTCAACGCTGTTTTAGACAACATGATGAGTGATGAAGATTTTGAAGAACTGATCGATGTAAAAGACGTGACAGAAGACTTGTTGTTTCACGCTGCTGTTTCATCACAGATCGATGCAGATGACGCGCGAGATCATGATGAGATTGAGTTCAACGTCGTCACATTTGAGAAAGATGATCATGATCTTCATGATCGAATCGTCGCGAAACGTGATGATGACGTGATCGCGAACTTTCTGACTCATTTTGTCGTGATAGTTGACAAAGACTCAGTCGCGCTATTGAAAAAGATGACTCAGCACTTTCATGCTGTTTTGCAATTAGCTTGTTCTCAAGTCAAAGAACTCATGACATGATGAGAGCTTATAGCATGTGAAACTGAGTGAAGATGATGATCTTCTTGTTCAACTTTTTCATCAATCACAGCTCAATCTGCGTCTGCATCGTCGTCGTTTTCGAAGACGAAAGAATCGAGTCGTTGAAATTGATTCATTTGAGATCTTGTTCAAGATCTTTGCGAGTGCATAAGAAAGTTCTCTCACTGTCTTCAACATTCATCTGCAATTCTTTTAACTCGTCGCACAATCGAAACTCGATGTAAATGCTGTCGCAATCTAAACATGCAGTTTACTCTTCGTTGCGCTTGATGACTTCATAGACGAAAGTGTTAAGACACTCTCTGCAGTAGACATGAAAACAGCTGATTATTCAGAATTCATCTGAAGAATCATGACATTTGTGACAGAGACTTCTATTCTTGAGATCATCATTAATATTCAAATTCGATTCTCAGTCTATTGTTGAGTATACTCTCACACTTATAGTTCTGTTCTTGAGTTCTGCTTGCATCTCTCTATACTTTGCAACAATGAGACAGTTCACGTCTTGCACTTCATGAGAAGATAGCTTCATACACAGCGTGTCGAATTAATTCATGAATGATAGTCATTGAATCTTGAGCACAGTGAGAAGTCTATCAAATCTTCTGATGATTTTCTGTAGATCATCGTTCATCTTAACACTCTGCTTGCGTTTTAGAGTGTTGAAGATCGATCTATTCATGACTGCATCAATTTATCTAAACTCTCTAACATTGACAGAAATCTTGTTTCATCAACGAAATTGCTTGCGATCTTCGTTTGAAGAAGTAGTTGTGCTTGAATGAAGAGTCTGTAAAGCAGACGTCGCAGATGACAATCTCATCACTGAAGATCTTGACAAAGACTGAGCAATGTCTACTGAGAGATCTCTTGACGATCGAGTATCTCTTTCATGAGTGTCAGTCACTTCTTCTTCGCGAAATCTTCGTTGCTAGAGAGTAAGTTTTCGCTGACGATGTATCAAAGACTTTGCTTTAGAACTGAAATGTTGCGAATATTGTTAGTTCAAAAAGTAATAGAACTTTCGCTTGTTGATCATGAAATCTTCTTCACAAGCTTGTATAGCACAGACACGATCTTTGCTGTTAATGAAATCAGAACGTCAACGTGTGCTTTCAGTTATTCTTCTACTCTTCTTGAATTTTCATTCTCGAGTACTGCGTGCGTGTAGTCTTTCTCAATCTAGCTATTGCATCTCTTTTCAAGATCTTTCATGATCGCAGTTTGCGATGTTTGATTGATGACTCAAGCATATTCTCAGATGTTGAAGTAGCGAAGATTGATTCTACTACTTTCAAAGTCAATGAACGAATTAATATAGTCTTTACAATTTTCTAGTTACTGATCTGAAGAAAGTCGATTGATGATGAACTGAAAGCGACAGCAGTTCTTTGCTGTCATCTCTATCAGCGCAGTCTGTCAGCATCGCTCATTTTCAATCTCAATTTATCTCATATCTTCACTGTCGTAAAGAATTCTATTCTTCGTCACGTCGTAAATTTTCTTCTCGATCAATAATCTTTTGTACTCTTTGAATTGCATGTTCAGCAGATTGATCTCTTCTTGTCTTTTATTCATAGTTAAGTGAATAGAACTCATCAATGATGTTTGATTATCTGATTTCTTCATCATCAGCAACGTTGTAGCATTTCACGACATCAACGATAGTTGATCAGCATTGTCATCTCTAATCTCTTCTTGCGACTTTCTTTGACACTGAATGTTTTCATGTGTTCGCTCTCGATGTTGTGCTCTTCGTCTTTCGTTGTTGTTCAGTCACTGAGTCATGATCATCAATGTCTTGTGCAGTCAATTCTGTGATATGCTTTCAATCTGTTTGTTGAAGATGATGATAATCTTTGCAGTCATCATTTGAAGCTTTTTCTTTGTCAGCTCACTATCAAGTTTTATGTCATATATCTTCAAAGATATCATCTTCTTCTTCATTGTCATTACGATCTCACTTCATTTGTCATCATTGATCATTAAGTCTTTCTGCATTATCTTTCTGATTCAGTTATGTCACTGCAATTCATTGTAGAAGATCATTGAAGATCTCATACTGAACATGTTGATTTTTCTTATGCAACAGAATCGCAGTGAGTCTTGAAGAGCATCAAAGACTTAGAAGAAACACGAATGTGATACAGATGCAATGTTGTCTATGCAACAAAGAACGCGCAGAAATGAAGTGCTGTTATTTCGATTTCAAGACAGACTAATGATTTCTATTACACTTGAATTCTATGACTATCACAAAGTGTGATCATGAAAGCTGTGTTGATAGTTGAAAGACTTGATGATAATAATCTGATGAATACAAAGAGATGTAGCTTTAGTTGTGTTACAGTCGCGTCGTAAGTCTTGCGTGAGTTTGATTCTAGTGATTTCTAGAATATTTAGAAAATACATTGCTAATGTAAAAACAGAGTAAGAAATGATAAATTATTATCTGACAAGATAAATCATTCAAATAATCAGAGTAAAAAATGATAAATTGTCATATTTTTACGACAGTGAAAATATACACATGATGTTATTTTTCTCGCATTTTCAATATTTTCAAAACACAGCATCTTATTACTTATGTCATCATGTCTATGCTTCTGCTGTCAACAATTACTTCTTTTGACTGAAATAACTAACAACGACTTGCTGATAACAGTTAACAGACTATGAAGCAAAAGCACTAAACTAAAGTCTCTCACACAGTCTCTATTATCTAATTATTCTTTCTCATCTTCTCATCACTCATTTCTTTCATTCTACTATCATCATATGTATCATTTTGAAAGATCTGACGTCGCGTCTGATGATCTCTAATAAGTCTCTCAACATCGAATTTCGAAGTATAAAATTGATATGTTCACGTCTTCTTCGCGATTTGATCATATCTACTGATTCGAAAAAAAGTCTGCTGTTTCATTCAGATCATATAGTTGAGCTTCATCAGTATCACTTAAAATGCATGATGAAGAGTGTAATCTGTTTCTAGAACTTTAGTAGTTTCAATCAGAATATTGAGATCAAAATCATTCTCTTTCATGTCTTGAAAACTATTGATCAAGCTCTGTCGATTTTCAAGACTTAGATCGCTATGAAAGAATGCAACGTTCATTTCACGAATCTTGATAAGATACTAGCTCGTTGTTAGTAAATAAATAAATATACTCGACATTCAATGAGTTGAAAACATCATGCATGATGCAAAACATAGAAATTATGATCGAGAGAATTCAAGTAGATGTATCAATCAGACGATCTTCATTATGATTGAAGAGAAGAACATTATCAGAATTCTCTCTCTCTGATCGTCTTCGATGACTATAGATTTGTTCAATATCTTCATGACTTGCTGTAACTTGCTGCTTGATTCATACAGTTTCTCGATATTATCATCGTAGAAACAGTTATCAACAACTGTCAGTCATTTATTATGAACAAGTTCAGTTCAGATAAACATCAAATCGTGCTTTGTCTTCAATTCAACAAGATATGAGAATGTAATGCACAGTCTCATCTGTCATGAGATCTGAACAAAGTCGAAGAAAGAGAACACAGACATCAATTTCTTCTTGTCGTCTGATACTCAGTCGTCGACACGTACTCGCAGTTCTTCTTTTACACTTCTTGCAGTCTTGTTCTCGAGTCTCACATGCATCTCTTTATACTTCTCGATGATCGAACAGTTCACATCTCGCATCTCATGAGAAGATAGCTTCATGCAGAGAACGTCGAATCAATTCATTGATGATAGACGTTGAATCATAAGAAGAATGAGAAGTCTATCAAATTTTCTTGCGATTTTCTGCAGTTTGTCGTTTATCTGTACATCATGCTTACGTTTTAATGCGTTGAACATCGATTTGCCTCATGACAGCACTTTCTCTGAATCACTTGACTTTAGAATGTGTTCATTCTTTCATTCATCAGAGCACTTCAGAATCTTCACATAGTGATCTAAATTATCTGATGAGATCTCAAAAGATGTGTTCGAATAGATTCACAGTACGAAGTGCATGCGATGTTTGAATGCTCGTAAAATGCTTATGATCTTAGAATCTCTGCTCTTCTTCATGTGAAATTCATCTCTTAGTATTCGATCTCAGCATGTTCGCGAATCATACAAAGTTATTCTTCTTTTACTTCTGTCGATTTCATTTCAAACATCTTTTTGATTGACAATGATACACTTCACATGTGTCTCGTACGACTTTGATTCAATCAGCACTACAAGTCATTTCTGTTCTTCTATGAAAGTTGTCACTGTCACGTCGACTTCATTCTCATCTGTTTCTATCTTCTTTCGATCTTGAAACAGCAAGCGATCTTCTAAGAGAAGCTTGTTCTTTTCAGAGCGATGATTCACATACAGTTTGATGTCAAGACATGACACAGATGTCAATGTCTTTGCGAATTCGCTCTGTCAATTCGATATCAAGATCAAAGACAGCAGAATCAAAATTGATTCAAGATTTGACTCTAGCGTCGTTGTGAAACTGCTCTTCATGCAGAGACAGATCATTGATCATGACTCGTCTGATGAACATTTCGCCTCAAGATTCTGAGAAAATTTCTGAGATTCAACGAGCAGATGTTTATCATCAAGCTTCTCACGAAAGAGACTGACTTTCGCATGAGCAAGATGAAGTCAGCACTTCATCACTATCAATTCTATGACTTGAATGATCTGCGAATGAAGAAAAGTAAGTATGTTATTCTGTCTGTAGCTTCGAAAAGCGAAGAAGACTTATCTTTCTCATTCTCATCTGATCGCATTGAAATTCTTCATGTTGAATCATTCTCTCAACATGAAGTTGTCAATATATTCTCAACGCTTGTACGAGTAGTAGAATTCATATCATACTCTCTACTTGCACATTTCGATCTGTATCTGCATCTTTGTCGATTTTCTTATCGTCGATGTCTGTACAGCTTAGGTCGCGTTTTCAAAACTGCAAAACTTTGAGAAATATATTCTCATTCATCTGAATGCATGCTTGTTGTTTCTGCAGATCTTTGAATCTATATCATGAAGTTAGCATGTTTTACTACATGATTGCTTTGCACTCGCACTTACGTCTGAGTGATATCAATGAAGTTGATGACGAAAGACAGATCAATGTGCTCTCGATCGTATTTCATCACTTTCTTCATGTTCAAGTCATCATTAATTGTCAAAGAATCTGTTGTCGAAGAAAATGATTCATTGAAACTGACAGTCTTGACGACGTTGAGAACTTCGAAAGTCACTATCAAAACATTGAGACGAGCTTCTCTGTGAAGCTTTCGCTTCTTCATGATGAGTTGTTCACTCTCATCTTTTGATGAGATCTTGAATGAAGTGAAGTTATCTGTACTTTCGACTGCGCTGCTCAAACACTGCATGAAATTCTCATGTTCACTTCTCTTACATTTTTCTATAGCTTGAATTCGAAAGATGTAGTAGAATATTCTTTTCTTTGTCATATCTGTCAATGTGACATGAAAGTTGACTGCATTTCTGATCTCAACTTTTTCAAAGTTTTCAACTTCATAGATAATTTTCTTCTTTTTGAAGTCGAACATTGTCTCGTTAACAAGCTGTCTTTGATAGTTATTGAAATTGACATTCTTCAGAGTGAAATTGCTCTGCTTTTCATTCGTTATGAAAAGCTGTGAATGATGAATCGTCTTATTATTCATCATATCATTCGAAGTCAAGATCATGCGATCAAAGTCAATCATCGTCGATAAGATGAATGATGAGGCTGAGCTGAGTTGTGCTTGCTCAATCAGATGAGCAGATTTCTCTGTCTTTATGCTCGTTGCTTTATCTCTCTTCTTACTGTTTATTCGTCTCACTCATTTTATAAGACATGCATCTTTTCATGTTACTTGATGATTTTCTATCAAAGAGTGCAAGAGTTCATCATCTATGATGATCGCAATCTTTCTGACTGTCTCTTTCTCGATTTTATTATCAAGTGATGTTTCGAGTAATTTCGCATTTCTCAGCATTTGTTTAATGTGTATCTTCAATGCATCATACTTGTCGTTGTCGATGACAAGATCTTGAATGATTATCATCTTGATTCAATTCGACGAAATCTCATCATAGTTGAAGTCTGCAAGCGTATCTGAAATCAACTTGAGTCTTCATGACATATTGAAAGACTAGCAGATACGCAAACATTGTCATCAGTTCTGAGAATTTCTAGAAGTCATACGATAGAATGTGAGATGATTACTGTAATGATGTTGAAGAGTGAAATAAGAATACATGTGACATTTTTCCTATTTTGAACCACTTACAGATTTCACTACATGCTGATGACAGATGATGTACGCACTGAGCTTTGCAACAGATAGAGTGAGAGTGCTTATCGCGACAATGAGTATCAGAAGAACAAAGAATTGTGAGTTGATAAGTTAGATATGAAGCAAAGATCAACTTTCGTTCTCATGTTGCAAATTATGCTAAGCGAGAGCAAATTTGCTCACAACACACTTTGACAACGAATTATCTGTATTCATCTTCTCATCAATCTGAAGAGTACTGCACGTTAGATTCTTTCTATATAAAATGATTTCTAATATTCTACAGAGTTATCAAAGCGCAGAAACTATGACTATGATATACTAGCTGATTGAGCATTTTGTGAAAGCATTTCAAATTTACGATAATTTATCTCAAATCGATGATAATCTAGGGAAATTTGCTTTCAACTCACAAATTTCGAAATAAATATTGAAATGTGCAAAGCATTTCAAATTTACGATAATTTATCTCAAATCAATGATAATCTAGGGAAATTTGCTTTCAATTCACAAATTTCGATGTAAATATTGAGATGTGCAAAGCATTTCAAATTTACGATAATTTATCTTAAATTCGCTGTAATTCAGAGAAATTTGCTTTCATCAGAGAGCTTCGAGTAAAAAAGAACAAATTGCTTGATTAGAAGTAAAACAAGAGTTATCGCTTCTACTGCTATATCAGATCTCATTAATTTCTGATCATTTTATTCTTTGTATTGCATGCTATTCTGACATTTCATAGTTCAATGTACTTGTATCGACAGAGATTCTGATTAGAAATAGCGACAGCGTGATACAATTTGTCAAACGCGTCAATCAGTATTCTTTGTTGTCTCTTTCACTACAATCTACTTTATCGAAATCAGCTTCAAGCATGAAGCGAAACTGTCGTGCGTGTGAAATGATATTGAGAATCACACGAAATCTGATATATCACTTTAATCACTGCTCGACGCTGCAAAATGACGTGCAGTTCTTCGAGAAATATTTAAGAAAAGAGAACTCAGCAGTCAATGAGTATACAGACACATGCAAATACTCTCAGACTGATTTATGACATGAAACGATCACGATGAACGATATTGACGTCTCTGACTTCGAGCAAAGTACAGAAGAAAACGTAGAAGCTTCAGATGATCAGAAGCATTTTCGAAATTCAATTGCATGAATATCACTTAATCTCAAAAGATTTATCAATTCATCATGTACTTTCTCATTCATCAAAGTAGACAATTATGATGAGACGAATGATACAAAGAAACGAAGCGTTGATGAATCGTTAGAACAATATATCAGACTCATAAGAATTATTTCGAACTACAGTAAACTCAAGCAAGATTCACGATCATCTTTAAATGACAGTCTTCAATCAAAGTAACTTTTCTTTTCAAACGAGAAAGATTTTTCTCTTGCACAGTGATTTCTGAACGCGAAAGTCAGTAGCGAAGATATTAATCAATACTTCAAGATCTCATTTCAGAAGACTCATCATGCTGATTGTATCTTCAAGAATGCAGATCAATTTAGAAGCATTCTACACAATATATTTCACAAAATATCTGATGATAGTTGATTCAAAACATCTTTGAAGATCTCATTGATGAATTCAGAGATCGAAACAGATATATTCAAGATTCAGTACAAAAACGTGATAAATGTCTTGAAATTTCTCTTGAGACATCATTCGTTTGCGAGTAATCTGAAATATGCATCAATCAAAGTATACAACATCAGTGAAAATCGAATGTACATGAAAATGCACATCGATATCTGATGATAAAATACGCAAGCATTGATTTCTGAAGATGACACTATAGTTTCAGTACTGTTAACTACAGATAAAATCATGTTAACTCAACATCATGAGAATAAATTTGCATGATCTGTATATATTATCATTGATAATCTGAATCGAGCAACTTGACGAAAGCAAAATAGATCTAGTGTTATACTATTAGAATTTATTTCTTCGACTAAACATGCAAATGAAGATCTGAAACGCAAGTTATATCATCACTCACTGAAGATAATATTAAAACGTGAGTTTAAACTGTTCAATCGAATGAAGAGTTTTTCTTGCTAACGTTCTCGTTCTTTAGCACTTGAGAAATTAACTAGAAGAGAGTTTCACGTTCGCTGTACGAATGATTATACTCGACAGTGTTTTTCTATCATCGTCGAATTTATAATCGATTATGAGAAGCAGATCACTATTACGAGAATCAAAAATGAAGAGCAGTGCACTATATGTCACGTTTCATCGAATCAACGCGATAATCTGCAGACAATCTGAAAAGCTTGAACACATGAGAGTACATTGACTCAAATCAAACATCAAGAAAAGAATTCACGCTCTAAAGCAGATATCAAGCGCGATGTTAAGTGAATACACTCAGTGCAAAACTTTGTCTGAAAACATGAACTTGTCAATATTCACGTCATCATGATGATTGACATCTTGCATCAACTATTGAAGAGCACAGTGATGTATCTAATTCAATGACTTGAGATGATCATCAAGAATATAACATCGACGATCAGTCTTAAAAGAAAGCGTGATTCACAGACAATCACAGACACAACACATGACGTGCAATTGAATCAAAGATTTCAAGTAGTTCTTTCATATTCAGAGCTAAGACGTTTTCACGACTTTCTATTCGTGAAGCAATGAATCGACGTCGAACAAAAGACAATAGTGCATCAGCTTATTACGATTGTCACTTCACTATTGATTAAAAAAGCATCAGATGCGCTGTACTGTGCTCGAGCTCTTATGAACTTCGTGATGATGATTCAATATCGATTGCATGATGACGAGTCTTTGCGTTACATGAACAACGCAATATACAGAATTAACGTCTTAAAAGAAGTATTCAAGCAGTTTCAACATGACGAGAACTTTAACTATTTCAAGTTTCATGTGATCTCTCATTATATGAATTTTATTCGAAGATACGAAGATGCAGATGATTTTGACATATTTTACATGAAGATCACACATAAATTTCTGATCAAAGATTATTATGATCTTACAAACAAGCGAGAGAACTTTCAAATGCAGATACTGCATCACAATACTTGATGAGTCAATATGTTGACAATGAAAGATATCATTCTTCATGATTTAATCACGTTCAGATCAGAGATTGACGAGAGAATGAAAGTCATGATTACAAAGTCTTTTAGAAGTCTTGATTTAACGCAGCTTGAATGAAGTTTATCAGAAATGAATTCGAATCGACGACGAAACTGATCTAGTAATTTTCGATTCTGACGCATCGCTTCTGAAATAGCGAAGATGACACATATTGAGAATTTCTTGAACAAATTGTCGATTTTTATAAGAGAATCTCGACGCAAGAAATCAGAAATAAAGTCAAACAAGTATCAAATGAATCGAAAAGAAATCGACTTCTTCTGAATAAATGATTACTTCGTTTCTGTTCATGCATCGATTGAATGTTGAAGATGCGAAGATAAAGACTCGACAGACTCTGAGAAGCTTACATCAAAGCGAATTCAATGTGCTTTTGCATGACAGAGACAAATGTTGAATTGAAGACGTGACTACGTTTATGTTCAAGAGTATGCTGAGAATGATCAAGAGAATTTTGACATAGTCGAAGCTTTGAATGATAGACTGATGAAGCAGTTGCAAATTATAATCACTGTTCGTGATTCGCTTCGTCAAGATGACAATGAAAAATCTGTGCAATACTCGAAAGCTTTAATAGAATTGCTAAAGTTCAAAAACAACGAAGTACTCGATGCTCTACATGATATAATAGAAGTCGAGCAGTGATCGAAGAATACTGTCAAGAAGTCTCGATATCTTGAATGTCGACGATTTTACAATATGAGTACTATACTACGAAGTGCACATCTAATATCAACTGAAAGCAAGAAGTTCTTTTACGTGAATAATTACATCGACTGAAATACATTCAACATCTTATACGAAGAGAATTTTCTGAAAAAGAAAGTTCAAAAGACGAACGAGCTTGCGAGCTTAAACAGACGAGAAAAGACGAAATTCACTCGATAATGAAGAAAGTTCGACATTACGTAAGTTGAGATAAATTAGAGTAAATTGAGGTAAATTGAAGTAGATTGAGATAAATCGAAGAAAATGAGTGAAAAGCATATAGTCACGTCGAATGAAGCATATATGAATGATCAAAACATTTCAGTCGATAGCGTTTAATCATGACTATGATGACAGAATATTGAGAACGAACAAACGACTGAGATTTCACTGTAAAGATCTGTAAACAATGAGATTGATTGTGTAGCAGCTAGCGACATACAAGAACTTACATAGTTCAGATGATGAGAAAATCTAAAATTAATTAATCTATTAATCATAGTGTCTGCTCGTTCGTTGAACGAAATTTCTACTTACTCTATGCATTCTTCAATGCATTTGACGCATTACACACGACATCTGTCAGTAGAAGTTCACGACTTGTTGAAGAGAGCTGTAAATTCTCGAAATAGTGTTCTCTTTCTATGTACACTAGCACTCTTTTCTTCTATCGATGTCTTTTCTGTCATCGAAGAAGAATGTTTCGAGTGAATGAAAGCTTCGATTCAATTTTTCAAGCGAAGAATAGATTTGATGACGAGTTTCGCGTAGATGATGATTTCGATGAGATGTCATTTCTTCTCAGTATCGAATGTTCGAATCGAATTATCATATATATTCATCATCAGTTGTTTTGCAGTCTCGTCAATCTTCTGCTCGAAGATCTTTGCATTCTGATCAATCAAAGTTGAAATCTTTAATTGCAGAAGAAGAGACGCGTAATCAATCTGTTTCAATCTATTTCGAAACTGAGCAGACTGATAATTGTACATGAGATTGCTGTGAGCACGATCGACTGCTGTGATCGAAACTGATGATAAATAAGACTGTAGACGTTGTAGAAAGACGAGTTCTGCGCGATCACTGACAGACATGATGTACGATAATTGAATAACTGTGATAAGAGAAATGAGTGAAGTAAAATTGAAGCTTACTAAGATAAACATCGCGCAGAATCATGAACGCACGATAGCTTGATACGAGTTCTACTCTGTTGAATCAGCTTGTAGCTGATCTAATCAGCTAACGACTGACTGATGATTGATCTATGTTGCTAAATCAGCTAATCGCTGAATTATGAAAAGTGTCTGTTCTAGTAGCTAGCATATGCGCCTCAAGCGCATTAAGATTCAGATGTCGTTGCTCACTAGCTTACAAGCTACTTAAGCTTTTCGTCGAAACATCGATGTTAGCTGGTTTCACAATAACGATCACGTGACTCATATCTCTCATCGTTTTATGTCTATTCTCTTTTTCCCTCCTTGCTCGTATTTCAGAATAATTCACATGCACTTATTGCTTTCTCGACATCTTATTGCGCTTCATCTATAATGAAACGATCGCAAGAAAATGAGCAGATTGACTCACAGCTGTATAGATCAGCAGTCACTAGTTTTAATGTGAAGGTTTTTTGCAAGCTTCAGAACGCATTTAACGCAAATTTCGATGTCGATCTACTTTTCATATTTTCAATGAAGTATTCTGCACGTCTAAGAAGAAAGAAGAAGCAGAAAGTCGATGAATGTGCTCGTCTCATTTTTCTTCGAAACTGACAAGTATTAGAAGTCGACGTTGTCGCATCTGTCAATATCATGAGCGCTTCTATCGAGCAAGATCTCATCATCAACCATCACATGAATGAATTGACATCATTTATTGACATCGCAACGATAGTGTTCTCTTTGTCAGAGTCAGTTCAAACTCTTCTTGAGACACACGCGCATAACATCAGCAATGAACAGTCTCAGTCTTTATCGATCAATCTTAGCAACATCATCAAGATCAGCGAAATTATCTGACAGTTCAAGGCATGCTGTGATCACGCGATCGTCAAATGCAGTGCAAATATAGTCGCAAAGATCGTACTCAGCTTTGAGAATTACACTGAATATATCAGTATGCAGTATCTTGTGCAACACGCTTCAGATATCTCGACATCAAAGTCTCTGAGCTTGATGTCTTCGAACAGAACGTCTTACATATTCATGTTCTTCGTTCTCGGCCTGATCGTCAATCAAATATGACTTCAGCTATCTAGAGATCAAAAAGCCTCGATTAGCGATCAACTCAACGATGCACTTCTGAGACTAAGAACTTTGAATGTATCTGACTCTGTTTCTCTTGACAATGTAGATGACGAAGAATGTAAAGACATCAGACGTCATATTCGAATTTGTCAAGAATTCGTTAGAACATGTGCAGCGTTTGAAGACTTCAAGTTCTTCAATTTACACTTTGAAAGTTTCGCATATATTTTCCTTCTGCGTGATCTCTCATTAAGTCACACAGCTAAGATCGTTTTCTTGCATGAAGATCTTCGACCTGAAAATATTGTGATTCAGCCTGATCAGCATGACAATTACTTTCTCATCGAAATTCTCGACTGAGAGAAGAGCGAATTCTATTCAGATTACTTCGAATGCATCAAGACAACTAGCAACATGTCACTTTCAGACGCGAACGATTGATATCTTTATCTATCGAGATGCGTCTCGTCAGCTACGTACTCTCTGATGTGGCTCGTGAATCGAATTTGGGACATTCATATTGCTTGAGACAAATATTTCATAAATCGAATAGTCATTCGATTTCATCTATTGATATCTCGTAAACATGCGAAGCTGCGCTTTGATAGAGTTCAAGATACAGAAGAAAGATACGAATCATCGAAGAACTTGAAAAAGAAATATTTATGAGAACGAAAGAGAAGAGAAGACTGATAGCCTCGTCGATAGAAAAGCGAAGAGCTTCGCAGAAAGATGTCATACATCATTGTAGTGCTTCGTTTATCTGATCTGTAGTGACAGAAACTTAAGCGAGCTACTTTAACTCTTTCTTGACTCGTCTGTAGTTAATTATGTTCAACAGATGTCAGTCATGTTCTCATTATCTTCTCAGATCGCAATGACGAGAACAGCAAAGACAAAAAAGTACGAATCTTTCGTAGCATTAAAGAGCTTAGTCAATATAGCAAGAAAATTCACAAGATCTTTCAAAACGATCTGAACGAGAGTGCAGAAGAGAGTGAATCATGAGATAACAAATAATCAAATCTCTCACATTGAAATTGTTGTGATAACGGCAAAATCAACGTTATTAAATTCTAATTCTCTAAGAAACCTTGTGACGAAGTATCTTCTCGCTCATGAGCTGTTCATGTACTCAATCACGTCTGTCTGAAACACTGCTAGACATTTAAAAGTACGCGCATAGCTGTTTCTGTTAAAGCTTAAACCTCGCTCATTTAATCATTCAGTTACTGTGTGATTTGTTTTCTCTAGATTTGAATAGCACATAGTAGCACATGTTTGCATAAACGATTCGCGCTCTAACACGACTTGTCACGATCGACATCAAACTTCAGAATCTAGCGATACTTAACGCGTTGTTTCTTCAATACTTCTTATTCTTTCTATTCACTTTAACAAGCACATTCTTTCTATCGTTCACAGCATCATCTCTTTCAATCTTGACATCTTCTTCTTTCTTGATATGTCTGAATATCTGCGTCTAGTCGAGATCAAAAGAAACGTCTTTTCGATCATTTCATTCTTTTCGAAGCTGAATCTTGATTTCGATCTGAACGTAGAGATTATCAAGAAGCTTCATGCAGATGACATCTTTGAGTATCTGAATCATCTGAAGTTTGACAGAAATCAGCTGTAGAACATTTTGATCATCTTTAAGAGATTTCGACTGATGCTTGACAGCATGTCACATTTTCAAGAAATTCTTCAAGATGATGATCAATTGTTTGATCTGATCATGAAATAGCACACGAGTTGATATTCGTCTTTTGATTGCTAATCTCTTTAGTAAGTATATTCATTTTGTTCATTTGCAATTCGCTGAAATCTTGACTGATCTTTTATTCGACTTTAACGAAATAGGAAATTGATACTTAGCGACAAAATCGAAGATGCACTTAGAAAGATGATCGTTGACTTGAGACAGTATCTCATCTTGTTCATTCACATATAGATTCATTGAAAGATGAGATAGATTCTGCTTCTGCGCAGTAACGACTTTCACGAATGATCTATCAAGAAGTTGATGAGAACGATCGAATTCATCACGATTTGATGTTCGCTGCTGAGAGCGTATCTCAGCCGAAAGATTTGAAAGCTCAACTACATCTCAATCTCGAATATCTGTTTCGATTGCTTTATAAGAAGATGTCATGAAGTTATTCAATCAATAGTAGTCTGATTAATCTGTGATAGAATAAGCGATGAAGATTCTCTGAGAGAAGTGAATCTTCTCAATATTGAAAAAAGAATTATCAAATGATCTTAGAGTCTCGTTGAAGTACAGCTGCGAAAGTACTGTACTGACAATAGTTAGAAGATGAATATTGTCAAGATAGAAGAGCTGTCGACAAACTTACTTGAATACTGTTGCACTAGAACTTTCAGCCATGAATTTGATAAACGACATGACAGTATCTTTTTTACAACATTTGTTAGATCAATTGTAGTTATCTCATTGAGACATGAGCAAGATATGAAGATGAATGTCAGAATCAAATGAAATATCAAAGCGTTCTTTTGACTCGATGATCGATAGATTTACTTATTAAGTAATTAGTTCTTTGCATTGAAGCTGCTTAAAGACTTTTCTCAGAGATATATCAACGTTGAAGAAGAATCAAGAGCTTTTCATCAAGATGAGTGTGATACGTTAGAAGATGAAAAATGTTTCAAGCATAAGACTACGTCGTCGTAATGCGAATGCACACTAAGTTTCAGAACAATTATGAAGATCATCTGAGAATAATGAATTGCGTAGAATAAATGTCTCGTTGAGCGATCATTATAACTTTACCTACTCTATGATCAAGCTTGTTCGATTACTTCAGTCGCACTTGTGTTCACAGTCGTGTCAAGTACATTTTGCTCAGACCATGATATTCTGATCGATTATGCATGACACTGCGCATGATGATCGAAGCTCGAATTATTCTTCTTCAGTCTCACTGCGTCATGAGACATTTTCGAAATTTAAACATCATCAGCTTGTTTGACACTTTGTTCAAGCTGCTACAAATTTCTTATTCGAAAAACCTCGTATCTGAATATTGAGTTTCTACACTGAGTGCAGAGTTCGAAAATATTTACACATTTACATATCAGGTAATCGAATAATGATAAGCTCAAACGACGTCAGCGATTTCACATGTATCACGCTTCACACTTCATCTCATCTCATCTTAGATTATCGATGCAGAACTTGCATTTCAACATGCTATAATCACTTTCGTGTTTCGTATTACAGATTCAAGACTTGTCGACAACGATGTGACAAGTCAATCGACTCGTTACGCTTTGAAAGACTCTTTCAAGCAGAAAAACTCATCGCTGAGTTCATCAAGAACTGCATCACTGACTTGTTCTGCATCTTCATGACTCTTTGCAAGCACTTTAGTCTCAAAATAGTCATCTAAATTCTCATTCATGCTCGATGAAGAACTTTCGTCAATCTCTGCAACGCTTCGCAAAAACTGTATTATTGAAACAGATCTTTCTTTGTCTATGCTCGTCACTGCGTGTCAAAATGATCAAAGAAGTTGAAGAAGAAAAGAATAACTTTCTTCAATGTCGTTGAGCTTGCGAAGAAAATAAGCGAGACGTATCAAATTTGTTGATCGCGATTGCAACGTGCTAGCGTTTGCAGATGAATTGAGACATCAGAGCGTTAGCATAACAGCTATGCTCAAAGTCAATTCTTTAGACGTCAGCGCAGTTTGAAAGAATTGCAACAGCTGAGATCTTGAATGTTTTTCTTCTTCTAACTTTGTTCAGTTTTGTAGCATTGTAGTGACTGAGTCGTTGACAAAGCGAAAGTAACATTGAAGAAGAAGCAAATGCTCGCAGTGTTCTGATTTTCGAAAGCTTGAAAATCTTTTGCAACTGAGTTCACTGATGCTGTTAACTAAATGCTTGAATTATAGAAAGTATGAATCACTAACACGTTTATGCGAACTGCTTTTCGATCTGCAACGTTCATATCGTTAAATATCGTGATAAAAGCTGATGACAATTTCTGTTCTCAATCAGTTCTTATTCATCTAATAATCTCACTCTACTTATCATATCATTTCGAACACAATTGATTGACAGTTTCGTTTGCAAATCATTATCTCATGATTCTATCATCTGCGACTGTATGACAATTTTATTGTCAAATAGTTGAGACTTTAGAAGAGTCTGAGCAAGTCTGATTTCATCAAATAACTGCAACGCTTCTAAAGAATCATCTGAGACTTCAAATGCTTCAAGATAGAGACATATGTTCTGTAGTGATAAAAATCTTCAACACGACTTCATAGATTGAGACATGCTCATCTCAGCGAAGACTCAGAGAAGTCTCGAGAGCAACGCTCTCATCTGATATATGAGTTTGTCTGATGTTTTGTCGTCGAAGATAGACAGAGTCGAAAGCGCAGATCAATACTCTCTGTTGATAAGAATGACTGAAAACAGAAGCTGTACTCGTTGTTGAAGAAAGATTTGATGATGCTTTTCATTCATTCAGCTTAAAATGAGAAAGACGACGATTTATATGAATCTGATTTGTCTTGTATCTAATGTCTGAAATGTGTCAGTTTCTCGATTGAAATCAGATGTGATGTCAAATCTCTAAATTCAATCGAAACTGCTTCATCAACGACAAGAACTGCATGTTTTTCTGAGCGATTAATTCGTTGCATAGAATCGTGTCTTGAAAATCAAGAAGACGCGTGAGTGACTTCAACAGCTCGTTCACAATATCTTATTGTATGTAGTAGAAGATGAGATGATGAAGAGTGTCATCGACTTTAAGACTCATTCTCTTCTTCATTAGTTCACTTGAGTCAGTGAAGCACAAGATCTCGAACACGTCATCGAAATTTACAAAAGTTCAGATAATCTCATCATCACGCTCTTGATCATCAGAAGCGTCGTGCTCATAAACAAATATGAAGTCGCTTGCAATGAATGACTCGTCACGTCTGAGTTCTCGCGAGCAAAAAGATAGTCTTTCAGATAGACAAGCTTCAACAAGCACGAGTGTGTCAAGCTTTGTTGATGTGAAAGATATAGTGAAGATTGATGATACAACTGTTCTTGCGATCTCGTTCAAGCTATCATCTTGAAGAGAAAGAGCAGACTCTGATTGAGAAATTCTAATGTTCTGTGAAAAATTAAGTGATGTTAGAGTATCAAGAGACAAAGAGTTTCGAGAATGCATGACATTCTCAATCTCTGCGAATGATAGCTTGATTTTCTCTGCTGCATGAGACAGTGAGATACATGATATGATGATAGACGATAAACACATTGTTGAAAGACAACTGATTCTTTGATCGAAATAAAATGATGCGACGATGTGTATGTAAAGAACTGTCAACAGAAGATGTGTGACTCAAATAATTCGAAAATGAAATAAGAAAGTCTTGTTTTGAAAAGTTAGATGTGATGAAGAGAGATTGCATCACACACATTGAGAAATTTGAACGCTTTAAAAAGATGAACAGAAAGAGCAAGTCAATACGATCGTTAAGTGCAAAGACACAAGTCAATATATCTAAGATAGAATCTGAGATCATCATTTTTAGATCAACTTTTAGAAGATATGTATAAGATGAGTCAACATCAAAAAAATGTGAGCAAGTAGAAGATAATTCAGATTAGAAATCTACTTGATCATTGAATCAGTAAATTTCGAGCGAGACTGAGACTGAGAACGACAAATTCGCGTCTAATACAGCGTGCTTTCAGCAAAGAATGACAAAATGTATCAATCATGATTCATTGACTAAAATTTGCAAGCGAGCTTAGATGATCGACAGATTACTTTGATTCTTCAAGAAATCAAAACGCGATGATACGAGTTTGAGCGAGAATCTGTACTTTTTCTGCTTGCAGCGTCTACACGCAATTGTCAACGAAATGAATATGTATGACATATGATGAGAAACAACGTTAACAGCGAATTCATGTGTATCTGAAAGTATCACTGATGTAGTTTCTAGAAATCGTGAAAAGCGAAAAAACAGCTTTGTTGCTCGATCGAAATCATTTCTGTCTAGAACTGAAAGAAATGACAAATCTAGTCTTCACGACTTTGAAGAATTTGTCACGATGAATAGCAACGCAAGAGAAAGCAAGCGTCATGAGACGTCGATGACAATTTCACTTGCGAATGCACAGACTTTGAATTTCACAGACGACGAATCTGACGAGCAGATTACGCGTATCTCAGTCGTTCAAAAGCAACTTTCATGTTCAGCATGTTCTAAAACTTTCGCAAGATCTAATCATCTTCGAAGACATGCTCAATGTATCAAAGATGAATCTCATCGAGCTTTCTGACTAGTTCTGAATCAAAAACGATGTTCGAAATGTTGACATTTATTCACAACTTCAGTCAATCTCAAACATCATAAGAAGAAATCTCTTTGTAAATCGCGAACGTTCAAAAATGCCTTCATATCGCAAGAAGAATTCATCGAGTCTAAGCTGAAGAAAGTTATTTGAAAGAACGATTATCTGAACGTTCAAGATTGCAAATCTGAGAAAGCTCAGCAATCTTTTGCATTAAACAGTAATGATATTCAGAAAAGACGAAAGGCAAGACTTTGTGTGCAACTGCACATTCTTGAGAGAAACAAGATTAATCTCTGCTTGCGAATACAATTTCTTGAGCAACGAGAAATTGAAGTGATACAACATATCTACATCTCTTAAAGAAACAAGATGACTTCACAACTATGAGCATAAATTCTTTGATAATAGATCACTGAAATAATACAACATATCAATTCACAACTGCGAACACGATTTCTTGATCAACAAGAGACTGAGTTAGTGAAACATATTCACGTTCTTCAGAGAAGCAACATGAATTCACGACTGCGAATACAGTTTCTTGATCAACGAAAGACTGAGATAATGCGATGTATCAATTCATAACTGCGACTACGATTTCTTGATCAAGAAAAGATTGAGACTTTGAAGCAGATGTGTATCTTTTAGAGAAACAAAACTTGAATAATGCAGTCATCACTTTCTCACTTTGAATACAATTTCTTGAGCAACACAAGACAGCTACAGACATTCGCAGAATGATTGATCAGAAATAAATGATCTCAGCGCTTTTTCTTCGTGATATATGCAGCTACTTCTTCTTTGTGAATGTTGAGTCTCAACAAAGTCAAGTGATTGAAGAAATTATGAAATGCTGTCGTTTCTGCAAAGACTTGTTGTAGATATAGACTTTGCTCAAGAATATCAAATCGCTTTTCTTTCTTTGTTATATCATCGCTCACTCTCTTTAAACATCATATGTTAGATTTATGAATTTTTCACCTTCTTCACTTGACTCGAGCACTGCCAGATCTTCACGTCAGATAATCACGTCATCAGATGCAAGCTCTTTGTTCACTTTTCTTCAGTCTGATTTCGACACAGATGACAACTGTAGATGAGATGCTTTCAGTAACATGTATCAGTCATTGCTGACGTTGAGTTGCGTGAGAGCAATAGTAACAAAGATCATGTTCTTCAAGATAATCTTAGATACGAAATGTGACTTCTTGAAACGAAAGATGTTGAGATCGACAGCTCATGACTTTTGTGATACAGATGTCGATGCGATAAATTTCTGAAGCTTAAATATGTGATTCTTTTCAAGTCAGACTCAAATGTGCATTATACAGATAGAGATCATATCTTGGTAAAGTTGAATATCATTTCATGCGCTAGTGAAGTGACTTGATATACGAATTGATTATCGAACAATTCGATAGATTGAAGCTCTTCATGTATGTCTTTCGCTATTTTCTGAGCTTGATCTTGAGAAATGACTTCTGACACAATCATATAATCAGAATTCTCATTCATTGCGATGTGATATTGTAAGCTCAAAGCATCGTCAAACAGAGAAGTAGTGTTGACGAAGTCTAAATGAGTGTTGTTCAATCACATGCTATCAGATTTGATACCTTCGATCATGTAATCATTGAGATCATCAGAGAAATTCGTCATCTGCAAAAATTTCTTTGTCAGTTTCATTTGTTCAGTCAACTTCGTCGCTTTACAGACTGTACTGATCTCGCTGAAATCAAGTATACATTATGAGTAGAGTACAGAATTAAAAGACAGGTAATGAGATAAAATAATAAGACAGCAAGACAACATGACAGCACAGAAGCAGCTCAAAATCGTAATATTAGTCTGATGATTATTGAGCATGATTGACACTGATGCTCGATTCATTTGAAAGATTTCTCTGACTGCAGCTTTCAATCAGTTGAAATTTTCTTAGTTAACTTCGAGACATACTTCAACTTAATGAACAAGTTTGTTGATCGACGAGCTAAAGAGTCAGTGTAAGAAAGAGTCAAACACTTTTCAAAATCTCTTGATTTCTTTCTGAATCATTGATCAAGTAGATTTCAAATTCGATCTGCTAGATCAATGATCAAGTAAAGTTCAGATTCGATCTGCTGAATCAATAATCAAGTTCATATCTGAAACGATGATAGATTGAATCAAGTTGAGTTAGACGCTTAATATATGCTTAGTCAGCTGAGTAAGTTCTACAACATCATTTACTACATTTAAGACTCTCGAAAACGAATTTGCTTCGATCTTCTACGCATACTCAAGACAATGCTACAAGATGAAACTCTTGATACAAGATGTCAAAGTGAGCTTTAAATGCTTGCGATCAAGAAAGCAATTGAGAATTTCGTTGTCTTTAAAATTGAGTCGCTTCAAGTTAACTGTAGAGACTCTGCTTAGAGACTTGAAGTGAAAACAGCAGAGTTGTAAAGTCATAGATCTCTACATATCATTAAGCTTCTGCTAACTGCAAAGCAATTTGCAGATAGAAACGCAACATAAACGAACTAGAGCTTGCATCTTCGAACTCTCTCACGTCTTCTTGATGCTTTGTGTAAGTTCACATTCTCAATGCTGTTTTAGTGATTTCTGCAAGTCATATCACAAAATGTTGAAGACTGCGCGACTTGCATGAACGTGCATGCATGTTTGTCTATAAAGTATTTCAGAAGAGCTCGTTGCCTTCTTTTTCTAATGAATTTGCCTTGTTTCATTGTTCAACGCTCGAGATGCGTGTAGTCAATTCAGCGTCGCCTTCAACGTCTGAGCTTAGAGTTGCGTGATCAGAGTTCAAGTATATTCAAGTCATCAATGAGATCAAGTATTCATGAGCTTCGTCAGAAGTCGATGTGAAGATAGAATGCTCTGATCTTTCTCAAGAACTTACAATTTACACAACTTCATAGATCTCAGAATCGATTTGATCTGATGTTAAGAAGCTTAGTATAAATCTAAGAAATGAGTCATGAAAGCTTGACTGCGCATCAGCGAATCAAATCGAGTCAAGCAATTTCAACTGATATCTAGTAAGATCAAAGTCGAAAATCAACGTTGCTGAGAAAAATAATGACGATGAATATTACGATGTTGCTGTTCATAGTCTATATCTTTCATGACTATTCTTTCATGAGCTCAAGCTAAATCTCGACTATAATTCAACGACGTCAATAAAGAAAGACATATCGATTCATGATATCTGAGACGCGACAAGAAGAACTCATGCTCATTTTCTTCTCAACGCTGTAAATGCGATTCGTTCTGAGCGCGATCGAGAACTCGAGAAATGTTATCATGATATTGCTCGATCAAATGATCTAGCAATATCACTTGAGAGAGTCATTCTAAACCACGACATCTTGATAAACTCTTCGCTCATTGAGCTAGAAATTTCATTAACATTCTTTAGAGATCTGATTCTCAAGTTCGCAAACAGTTTACGCGATGTCTTGTGTTTCTTGATTTGAACTTGCTGAGAAGTTATGACTTTCGTCTTGCTCTTGAGTTTCTGACAAAAGATGAAGACGATTTGCTTCAATCTTTCTGAAAGAGTCGTAGAGTTCTATTCAAGACTGCATCAGAGATCGAGACATTGATGAAGATGTTAAAAGACTTGAAGTTTCACAACATTTTACTACTTCGATGTCTGCTGAAATTTTCTGACGATAGAGTGAAACGTCGACAACATGCGCTCGACTCAGAACATTCAATCAGCAACAACGTCAATCTATTTGATCTTCTTATTGACATCGTCGATACAAACTCGTTTGAAAGTTTTGATTTGAAGCAAATGCACGATGCGCTTTGAAAATTCGAAATTTTCGCTGAAGACTCAGATATCAGCACGCTGAATACAGTGAAATGAAGTATGCAATTAATGAACTTTCTTCTCATTGACTTTTCGAAAAGATATTTGATATGATATCTGAAAGATCGAATCTAATTAATGCTAATGTTGCTAGAATCTTTCGTTGCAGATTTTATGCAGATTAAACTCAGAGCGGATGAATCTAGTTCGCATACATCTGTAAATCGTCTTTCTGCGAATACAGAAGAGTAATACTGATGAAAGACAGCGAGCAAATTTATCATCAACATTCATCTCTTTGAAAGTCAGAGAACAATGTACTATTGCTTCTCACTTGAAGCTCAATAGTTCACGATCAGTCTCTTCGAGTACTTAGTGAATGAGCAAGCTCAGTCAACGATTTGAAGTTATATCAACAATTAATTGAGAATCTTCAAAATTCTCAAAGAATTAAGCAGCTTGCATTGATTCTAGCTGTCTTAATGTGTCATCAACGACTTCTTTCTTACACTTCGAACAATACTGCGCAACTTGTCAAAGATGATTATCTGATTGATCTAGATTTTCTCTTGAATGATCAACTTCTTAGTAACAGATGAATGATTTTCAAAAGAATGAGTTTTTCGTTTCTACGAGTACTTGATATCTTTGAGAATGAGTATGAGAATATGATTCAACTTCTCGTCATTTCAGTTGATAAAAAAGCATTCTTACTGAAACAATTTGATAAATTTTCGAATCAATATTGAGCAAGAAGAGTCAGAGATCAACTTGCTCATAGCAGAGTTTACGAAGAAGAGAGAGCGTTATTTTTGATAAAAACATCAACGATGAGTGACATAAATGATGATCAAGAATGATTCTTGATAATGTTCAATCACGATCTTGAAGAAAATGAGAGATGTGACATGATTGAGAGAGTCGAAGAAGATGATGATACTGAACTAACTATGATGTAAGACGACAAGACTGAGAATTTACTGTCATGATGAAAATTATCGAGAGTAATCTTTTGATGGGAAAAATCTCTTTGCTCTGAGTTTTCTGAGTCAGCGTAAAGATCAGCGCTCGCAAGTTGAGTGATCTTGTATAATGAAAGAAGAAATCTCGAGAATTTGCAAATTGAAACTAGAACGACTCATTGCATTTGAGTTTCTCTTTTCGTAGCTGATATAGTCGAAATCACATTTATTGATGCAAATGCTGCAGATGCTCATGAGAATTGAGAGACGACAGAGTGATGATTTTCGTACTTCAAGAATGATAATCTCATAGCTTTGAAGATCTTCACTTTTCATGATCAAATGATCTGCTTAAAGATTCTGAGCTGAGTACGTGCACATTGTGCTGCTCTTTAACATGACAGATCTAGTCTTCAAGTCACTCTTTGATGATTTTTCACTCAGATCGATGTTAAGCAAGAAAGCTGCAATGAGAATTGATTTCAACGTCGTAACTCAAACATCTACAAGCAGTAAATTGAACGTTTCAAGCGCAACATTCAGCTCTTCTCTCTTGATCATTTCTTCTAATCAGTAAGTGTTCAAGATCAATGTCAACGACATGATCAGTTGAAGAATGAAAGCTTACTTCTTTTAGTATGAAACAAAGTCAGAATTGCAAGCTGTCTGCGCATCAGATCTTATCACTTGCACGAAAACGTCTGCTCTACGCTCAGACAATTGCAAGATTTGAGAGTCATTTTCAGTATTCAGTATTCATTGTGAGAAAGTGAGAAGAATCATTTGACTCATCATCTTCGATTACAGATGAAGAGATCTGTAAGAAACGAGAGTGTGATTCAAGATGTCTTCTCATTTTCACAGCTAGCACAGAGTTCAGTAAGAGTTGTTCAAAGTGATGCTCAAAATGAGAGAGAGATACGAGATGATCTGAATTCGAAAGCAGCAAAGAAAGATGAAGAAGATACTACAGAATATAGAAATGAAGCAGCAGAAGAGAAAGATGACAGTGAAGTAGAGAACATTGAAGATAAAGAAGCAGATAAAGCATTACGATGACTCGAAATGAAATAAGAGTCTCTCGCTAAGATTTTCATGAAGACAGACTCAGAAACTCATTGAGATGTGATTTATTAGATAGCAATGAGAAAAAACAATCACTTTCACTTCAGATTGAATGATCTTTCGATTGAATGATTTTCGCTATGATTTTAAGTCTCTGCATATATCAGAAGATTATTACATATGTCTAGAATATTGATTTCATGCAAGCATGACTACGAAACAATGACAGTCTAGATCGTATAGCTTTACAAAACAAGCGCGTAGTTACATAATCATCTTTAACATAGATTGTAGCTGTCACTGAATTCTGAGACTAAAGACGTTCAGAAAACGAAAGAGAGTATCAGATGATTCTTTAGAGAATGTCAATAAATTTTGCGCATATGTTGAGATAGATGTTGTCATTCTGTCTCACTAGTGATGAATTCTATTTTTGCTCGCTTATATAATCAGTCAGCTGCTCGCTGATTTTCTCTCTATCATGCAACTCATCACTCTTGTCATTTTATCGCTCATCAATCATCATGCAGAATTAACAAGTGTTATCATAACACATCAGAAATTATTATAACAGCATCAATCTCGACATATTCTCTTTCTTTTGAGAAGTTAAAGAGTCTTCAACGATTGACTCACTCTCAACATGAATTGACTTTACCTGAGCGATCTTCAGAGTTTGAGATCGACTCGAATTCATATCTCGACAGTGCAATCGACATGTTGAGTGAATCAGCAGTGTACTTATACAACAATCATCATTACATGAATAGTCGCTTTGATGACATTGAAACACGCATTGACAAGCTTGACACACACGTTGACAAGCTTGACACACGCATTGAAAAGTGATTTGACTATGTCAATAAGCGATTTGTCAAAATCAAGAACGATATCAAAGCAGTCAAGAATGATGTTAAAGCAGTCAAGAATGATGTCAAAGCAGTTAAGAATTATGTCAATCAGCGGTTTAACAAGACAAGAGCAATAAACTTTAATCAATTCGCTAAAGTGTTGAATGTCGAGATTGAAAAGATTGCGACATCTGTTCAAGATGAAAATGATCAAAAGAGATATCAAGTGAGTGTTGATTTTTCTGAGACAGTCAAAGAATTTTGACTTCTTAAGTTAAACAGTAAGTCTAGCAAATTATCAACACGTTTGTTGAAACTAACGTCGATCATAGTCAATAAACTTGCAAGTCTAGCGAGACATTACTTCATCAAGAACTGAAAAAATTGACAGTGTCTGAATCAAAAAAACTCTAAGACAACTCAATATGATCATCTTGAAGACGCAATTGCAGCGCATTCTCAGCAATGTTTTTGAATTCTAGCAACGAAATGAAATCTTGAATATGAACAACTGAAACGAATAAATGATGAGTCAGAGAAGATACGCTCTGTAGCACAGAAGCGAAAAGCGAATGATGAGATGAAGACAAGAAGAATCAAACTCAGAAGAGAAAGCAAATTCGAGACGAAAATATCGTTCATCTCTAGTAAGAGCGAAGAGATGATAATTAAGAGTAAAACAACAAAGACGAGATCAGAAGTGATGATTCATCATCAAACAACGCTGAAGAAGATTTTGCAACAGTATCACTCGTCGAGACAATCTAGAATGTTCATGAAGTTGATGAAGCTTGAATATGAAACTTCGTCATTGACGTGAGCGACGAGACTTCGTGTTCACGCAGCGATGAGAATGAATTCTTCAGTATTGAGTGAAGAGCGTAGAATATCTCGTATCTCTAAGATGATGAATGTGAAGTTTAAAGACTCGAAGAGTTAGACTTGATCGAGTTGATCATACACAAGACTTGCAGCACTGTATTTGAGCAATGAACTTGATCTATCAGATCTGATCAGATTCGTCGATAAAATGCTTGTCTTTTCAGACATCTTGTTAGTGACTAATCTGTTTCTCTTTCAGCAGATTCAACGACATTATCAGAAGACAAACATCACATCGCAAGATTGAAACAGTCTGAAATACGACGCTCTTATCTCATCTCGTCGATGCAATGAGAATAAGATTCATCTGATCAATTGCAAGACTCTGTATTGTCTTGATCTGATCATTGCATGAAGAAAACTTGAGCAGATTCGTCAACGTCAAAGACAAGAAGTCGAAATCAGAACTATGCAATGCAATAATAATATTTACTGTCAACATTCTCTTCATCTGCTTCAATTCTGCTTCACTCTTAGACATTTTTCTCGCTATAGCATTCTGTTCTAATTCTGACACGTCGCTTCAATTTGATATGATACATCGTGATTGTGCTTGTGACTCGAGCAGTGAGATGAGTGTCTCTAGTGTCTCGTCATCTATAATTCAAGCTTTTCTGAGCAACGTCTTTCAAAAGAAATCTTCTGAAGCAGCTTGAGACAGTGCTCATGATGTCTCGTCACCTGATATTTGAGCTATTCAAGATAACATCTCTTAGAAAAACTCTTCTGAGACAGTGCAAGATGATGTTTCATGCAGCTTGAATGAGTCGATATTGAATCATAGAAGACAAACAACGTCAGATCTTCTGAAATAATGAGCTTGAAAGTTCTCTTCTGAAGATATGATCAACAGCGATTTTGAAAGTTTCTCTTAGACGTTTAGTACAAGAAGTTATTACAATCAACTTTCTTCTCGTTCTTTATTGCATTATTTTAATTCAATATGCAGCAGACTCAAGCTCTAAAATAGTTAACAAATCTCGAAATACGCTCTTGTCTTCGCTTGCTTTTCTGTTCTTCGTTGATAATCAATCAATTTTGCAAATCAATTTCTTCATCTTTTTTCGCGCTGCAGCTGAGTCTTTGATCACGAATAGACTGCGTGCTTGCTTGACGCAGAGACATGATTGTACATGCACTCATGATGTGCTTATGAACAAATGCATGATCATCAGTCTTTGTTCATTCGAGTCAATCTATCTCGTTTACGTTCATGCTGTGCTCGATCTTTTGTCTCAAACTTCTTCAACAATCTCTGTGCGCTTCTCAATTTACTGCTGAGCAATCATGTATCTTTTCAGCGTACTCTATATTTCGTTTCTGACTCAATCGCTCTCTTCTCAAGAATCTTCGTAATTTCTCACTTCTGCTTCTTTATCTCTGCTAAATCATCAGAGCTCTGATGTTGCTTGATTTCAAGTGATCTGATGACGATAGTGCTGATAAAATCGTTGATGACTGATCTTCTTTCATTGCAAGAATTTGCGTGAATAGATCATCTTTCATGATTCGCGAATGAAGTGATGCTAAAAGAGCATAAACGATTAAGAGACTTGACAATTGTATTAGAATTCGAGAAATGATGTGTCTTTGACTCTTTTGTTGAACAAGATGTGTTGAGTTGAGTGTCTGCAGTATTAATCTCAGACATAATGCTTTCTATCTCAGCAGAAGTGTTCTTGTCATCAGTCTTGATGTTCTCATTCTGCATCACGAATGAATTATCTGTGAAATGTCAGACATTGTTTCACTTTTGAGTTAAAGATTCACATTCTATATCTACTCTGACTGTCATCAATCTCACTCGATCAATTTGAGCTTGCAGTATTCTCATGATCTTGAAGCGCTCGATTGTAGTAAAGTTCAAGTTCAGAAGAAATTTTGAATACAGCTTGTAGAGTCATCTTTTTCGCTTTCTTATGCTTCTTCAATGAAGAAAGATCATGATCATTGATGTTGATTCTGTTCTCATCGATATAATTGTGAGAACTTTTGATAGACTCGATGAATGAAAAGCAGAAGTCTTTCTTGTTATTGATGTCACTGTCGTTGTCGTCTCAATTGTTCTCAGCTCTTATCGAGTTTTCTGCAGTAATTAGATGAATTTCTCATGATGCTGAGTTTCAACAATATCTTCATTCTCGACTCTGATATCTTCAGTCATCTGAGTTTGAAACAAAGATTCGATTTTTCGATGTGTCGTGAATGACTTGTCTCATCAGTCGCGCTCTAAGATCATCGTGCATTTTTCGTCAGTATTACTCAAAATTGATGACTTTAGACTGAAGCATAAGCTGCTTGCTGATGATGATTGATAAAAGTTGATGCAAGACATGTCAACGACAGTCATTGCAGAAGATATTTGCGAGGGAATCTTATAAACAAGAAGACAGTGAAAACGGCTGCCTGTTCTACAGAAGAGCGCAAAATGAACTATATGTCATGACTCATCAGTCGCTCTTGACACAGAGATACATTTAATTTCATTGAGAGTCACATTATCTCTGCGCTGTCTCTCTAAAGCTTCGGAAGTCTTCTCTTGATTACACGCAATTCTTAAGAATTGCTCAATTCTCACTGATTTCTTTTTTCCCTTCTCTGTTCTCTTGTCGTTTAATTCACGCGCTGTATTTCTTGAAACAACGTGCATTCGAAGATCTTTACTGTAGCAGTCAGCTGAATCGTCATCAATCTTCATGAATCAAACTTCACAGAACGTCTCATAGAACATCTTGCAAGACACTTGATAAAGCACAGATTATGCGAATTCTCTTCTTTAAAGCTAATCGTCAATGATTCATCAATAGTTTATGACTCAGCATCGACATGACTGAGACAATCTCTTCATGAGCTGAGAAATTTTCAATGCAGATGACAAGAATGAAGAGTGTTTGACAAAATGACACAGAATGACACAGAAAAATGTCATCTCTTCAACAGTCAAGTTTCGATTCAGACAGTGCTGCGCAGAGCACATGCATATTCTCTCAATCAAGTCGTTGTCACGTCAGCATCAACTGATGTCTGAAACTCAATCAAGCTGAACTAGACAAGACTGCTCAATTGTCGCAAGTCAGACTTCGACAGAAAATGTCATCAGATCGCTGACAACAGCATCACGTCATTCATTCATCAACGACACAGTAGAAAACACGCTCAGAGTGATGTGAGATATTTGTTCAATTGATCTCGATGCACAGACGATAGCTCTGAGCAGACTTCGTCTTGCTTGCGCTCTTGTCGTGACGATAATGATTACTTAACATCTTGTGAACAATAGTTGTCATGCTAATGAAGCGAGAAACAGAAGATCAGCTATGAGCAGAAAACAGAAGAACGCTGAGAGAGAGAGACAGAAAGATCGAGAATCACTCTAGAAGACGCAGATGAGAGACGCGAAGAACAGCGATTCAAGAAGTCAAGGAAAAAAGTGCGCATCTTTAAACGAGAAAGATCGTGAGCAGAAACGCAAGAAACAAGTCTCGAGTCAGATGAGCGACGTGAAAACTGAGTCAATAGAATCAATCATTGCAAAGATGAGACTTCTCTCAGATGTGAGTTGAGATTCAAGCGAAGAATCATGAGATGAAAACGAGAAGTCAACAAAAAGCTCAGACGAAAGAGACAAAGAAGATGAGAAGAAATGTTGAAAGTCGAGAAGAAACGAGCGATTATTTATGAACTGAGAAAGCGACAATGAGCTGTGTTGACACACTTTCCCCAATTTAAGAAGACGTCAAACTCGAATGTGCAAACATCAGCAGGTAAATTACAAGATAAAAATGTATCATTTTAAAAGAGATTTTGATTCTTGCATAAAAAGATGAAATCTATCATTGCAATAGAAACTTCAAAGTTCTCTGCTTCAAGCATGCAGTTTAAAAGCAATGCAACACTTAAGTTCAATGAATTTAAGCAAAATATTATTTCATTCAATTTTACATGCTGATCATGCAAGAAAATGAAACATAAGATTAATAATTTGATGTATTTCAACTATGCATTCAGATAAAAGACTTGCAATTATGATGAAGAAATGAGAAAAGAGAAAGTTTGATGTTTATCATTGAATCATTAAATATAACTATGAAAAGATGATTATCATGTGCATTGATGATATTAATATTGATAAATGTTTTTGAAAAGATGTGCAAAGCTCACTGTCTTATTAACTTTAAGATTAAGCAAAACTTTATATTATAATCATGAGTAAAAGAGCATAAGTTATTAAAGAATCATGCAATTCTGAAACAGATTCAGATGATTAATGATCATTAAATTCTTTACTATAATACACATCAAATCAATATTAAGTTAAAAACAAACAATCACAACGCATGCATCACAAATTTTGAAAAAGAGCATTACAAACAAGACAGAGTGAATCTAGAAGATGATTGAATGATAATGAATTGCACAAATCATAGCAATGCTGATTCAAAGATGATTGTGAGTGACGTTGATTCATTGCAAGAAAACAAAGATGTAAGATTGAAATGCTCATGCAATGATGAAGAGAACATTGTTAACATTATTGATTTATTAATAAAGATATCAACGTTAAAGAAAGAGAAGAGCAAAGATCATTCATGAAAAGAGATAGCATTAAAGCTGATTTGACATCTTTGAATTAACTCAGAAGAAAAACATCATATGAATCAGAACGCATTCATCATGAAGAATATATAGAAACTGAAAACATTAGTTCAACTGCTTAACAAGCAGTTGCATACATAGAAAAGCACACATCTTTCAACGAAAATCACGTCATGAGTGAACGTGACAAGAGAAGAAATGACGACAAGAAAGTAATGTTTCAGAGATGATTTGTCATCGCTTTGCAAGAAACGAGAAATTATGATTAAAATAATGAACAGAAGAGAAATAAAAGAGATATAGAAGAAGTTGATTGAACAGATTTTACAAAGAATCACAAACATGTTGACAGATCAAAAAGATCTAATTATGTCACTTTGCAAACTGAATAATGATGATATTTCTCTTCATGCAGTTAGCTCAGATGCTCAAGCAAATCTGAAAAAGACTCAAATATGAGCAAAAGAAATCATGAGTTCAACACATGTAACACGTTAAATCTTCGCAATGCTGACACATGAAGTATGCATTACAATAGACATGAATTATCAGAAAAAGATCATTGAAAGATTGATAAAAGATAACACAAGACTTCATGAAGATCTGAAAGTTCTAAGAATAGTCTGACTCAAGAAGATAGCAAAGAGCAAGAAGATTCATTCATCACTCATCATAAAAATTGCAATTGAAGCGATGATGAATTGATTAATGAACATGAGCATGTTGAACTCATATCAAGAATGTGCATGCAAGTTATTTGAAAAAAACTGTTGCATCACATAATGCTTCAGATGTCATGAATTTGATCATATGATTAAGTTCTGCAGAAAGAATCAGTGCTGCAAAAAGTGTGCAGACAAGCATTATATAAAGAAGTGCATGATGTCTTCAAATAAAAGATATTGCATCAACTGCAATGAAAATCATGAACTCTGAAGATGCATCTGTCTCAAGTGACAACAGCAGATGAAACAAGTGTTTGAAATCTATAAAAACAGATTATTCAGATATTTTGAAATGTTTAAATTCAATCATACACTCTTTTTGCTATCTTTGAACTCTTTAGATTCAATGAACTCTTCAGATTCAATGAACTCTTTCAATTCAATGAATTTCTTGAACTCAGCAAAAGTCATGTTGAAAACATGCAGTTAAATTGCTGATGAATTAACTTGATAAATAGTAAAGATCAAGAAGAGATGAGTCAATCTTTTCTCTTGCGTGAATAATGACTTAGACGAGACAACATCTGAGCAGATTCAGAAACGTTCAATCAGAAAGCAAGAAAGATTCTCGATGATTGAAAGCATACAAAAAGTCTTCTCATCACAGAGTCAACAACAGCTATGAACAACTTTATGATAAAACAATCTTTTCTATGAATTTTACAGTACAACATCAGAAAGTTATTAAGAATTCAAGAATCATTTCTAATTAACAGAGAAGTTCGCGAATTTAACATAGTAGCTATACAGAAGCAAGATCGTAACAACAATGATTTACAATCATTTAACTCAGCACACAACTTCTTTCATCTAGTGAAAAACTCGTCATTTCAATCAAGAACATGCATATATGTTAACAAATATTTAAGATTCAATTAATGAATAGTAGAAACAGCTGAGTCAGACATTTGCTCAATCAGAATATTAACTTGTAATGCAGACAACGAAACGCAGACGCTAAGACTTTTAAATGTTTACAATTCATGCTCATTGTTTACTATATTCACAGAGAGATTTTCAATCATTTCTCATTTGAATAAACTACTCAAGAATGATTGCAAATAACTGATTATAAAAGATTTTAATCTACATCATTCTCATTGAGAGAGATGAAGATGTTTCACTCATCATATGATGATTAATACTCTACTAAACATCATTACAAATGTAAGACTAAAATTATTGCTGAAATCAGATATTATTACTTGCAAAGCTCACAATCAATTTACGATGATTGATCTAGTTTTTAACAGCGAGAAAATACAGTTCATGATATGTAAGTGCAAAATATGAATTGATCTGCATCAGAGATCAAATCATCTTTCAATCATCACAAAGTTATGTTTACAAACAATCTCAGTGCAACTTTCAACTTAATGACTTTGAAAGAAAATAAATACAGAAGCATTAAGTGCTTATTTGCAAATGTATCTATCTTTGAAACACTCTTTAGACGACAAGACTATGATGAATGACAAAGTGTGTAAGATTATCAGAGTGTTACAAAAGATCATCGAGAAATTTATCTTTTTAACAAAGTCATCAAATTGAGCAAAAGACTTTTGAAATCAAAGCTGCTTTAAAGTAGTAATGAAATCAAGATGATTGCAAATCATATGAAAAATGCAAAATACATTAAAAGCATGAAATGAATATCTGAAGCACAACAATCATAAAAACAAGATCATTCAACAAATGAAATGTGCACACTTCAGATCACAAATGCATGAGTTGAGCAAAGCACTCAAATCAATATGATGCTTTGCAAAATGAGCTAGAATCGAAAGTCAGCTATCTAAAAAGCTTTCTCAATTTTCATCACTGAAGTGAAGTGACATTGATCATATGACAATGATGTTCAAGAAAAAAATCGAGATACTGTGAGAAAAGTTCTTTTTCTCATCTTCTCAAGCGAATGTCAATGACATCGCAGAATCATTTATATGTCTGACAGTCTCATTCAATTCATGCATCACAGAAGATGAAGTGAAGCAGACAATCAAATGAGTAAAAGCAGATAAAGCATCAGATATTTCAGATATTTCAAACAAAGTGCTTCAAGCGAGTCTTGCAGAATTAATTTCAGTATTGACGAGTTTATTCAACGCATGCATAATACATAAGTATTATTCAAAGCAGTTCAAAAAGACTCAAACAATAGTATTATATAAATCAAAGAAAAGTGACTATATCAATTCAAAAATGTATCAACTCATTGCTTTGCTTAACATCATAAGCAAAACGTTGAAGTTGATCATAATCAAAAGACTGAGTGACATAATCAAGACTCATTGCATGTTATCAAATGCTCAAATGAAAGTAAAACATAAGTGATTCATGATCTTGATGTTAAATCTACTGATAGATCAAGTTCACACAATGTGAGACTGTGAAATTAAATATGTGATCTTCATGCTAAGCTTAAATGTTGTTGAAGCATTTAATTAAGTCTCACATGTTAAACTTCTGCATACGCTGAAAATGAAAAGAATGTTAAGCTACATAATTGAATGAACATGCAGCTTTCTAAAGAATCGAAAGACATCATTAATATTCAATGAATAAATGAGTAATATACATAAGATAAACGCAAACATATTGCAGAAATCTTTCATTTCATCGATTCTCTTTCTATTTCTCAACGTAAATTTAATTAAAAAATGCGAAGCATTGAGAATTAAAATCAAAGTGCTTGACTTTATAAATGATATTAACATTCTAATTTACAACAGATTCACTGAGAGATGACTGCGTCGCAAGTTAAAATTCGAAAATTGAAATTTTCCGCGCTCACGCAGGCCAAAATCGGCGGCGAAACGAGAGTTTATCAACGTAGAAGAAAGAATCATCAATTCAGACAGTAATTTGATTGACAAATCGAAGAGCAAACTCACACGAAAAGAACAAATCATTAATCGAATTCAGAACAGCACAGAAAACTGCGTACTGACGCAAAAATCGAAATCGAACTTTTTTGCGCTCGAAGATCGCACAGAGAACAACGTTGTTTCAGAGAAGTACAGCGTTTCTTATTAAATCACTATCTGTTTCACCTTTTCTTAATGCGTAAGACAATAAGTCGAGATCAGTCGTTACTATTCTGAGCGAGATAACGCGACTACTTCGATATCTGAAATATAAAGCAATTGCGTCAAGCATCTTCTATCAAAAGAGTAATCTAGGTTCTTACAAGCTAGATTTATATCATTTTCGTCTGACATAAGTCGATAATAGAAGGCGATCTATTGCAGGTTTCGAAATAGAAATTGAAGAATCTCTACACTAGAGTTACTGCCTACGTGAAACGCTCTGAATAAGAGGTTAAAGAGATATTTAAGCGATGTCAAGTGAATTTTTAGAAGTCAGAAGCTCGGAACGAGGGAAAATCTCTATGAAAAGAAATATAAAGAGTCGCTTTATGCGCTCTTTCTCGCTTCGTTTCGCGAATAGTAACGCGAAACTCAGCAGAAGCAATAGCTCAGTGTCAGAACTCAAAACGTCGACGATAGAAATCAAAAAGTCAACGTTAAAGATTGAAACAGATCTATGAGACGAACTTAGCATGAGTTCGTCAACAAGCAAACAACTGCAAAACGACATTGTCGAGTTATTTCGCAGTCAACAAAAATCGTTCACATCAGCAAATAGAAAAACGCAGTACATGTTTAGTTCATTCGACGCATTGATGCTAAATTCACATGCAAATGCGCACAACGACAAGAATACAATCAATCTGCGAAATGCAAATTCGCAGCAAAAAGAGCAAACACGAGCGATTGTGGAACCCAAAGGAATGAAAAAGCGAAAAGCGATGAAAAGTTCGCAAAAAGAAGCTAGCATCGAAGTTAGTACTAGCAAGTGCTACGATGCCACCTCTAAAGAGATGCAGGTAAAGAGACTGCGCGAAAGAATTGAATTCGCAGTCAATCAGCTAAGACAAGCAATATCAGAACAGAAAGAGACTATAAATCATAGCTTAATCTACATTTGAAAAGCATGCGACGAAAGCATAGAAAATTCGATTCAGAAGCAAATTGATCGACTTCAAAGTCAAACAAACAACAAACTGAAGATCATTCTACAATTGATTTAACAAAATGCTGAAAACATCAAAAAGAAAATCAATGCAAAGCAAATGACAGAGAATTTGCAAACCTTGCAGAAGGCGCAGGTTTCGCAAACGTCGCAAGTCATGCAAAATTGGCAAAAATCAACGCAGAAGCTCACATATGTGCAAAAAGCAGCTCAAGTCACAGATGCAAATGCAAATGCAAACACAAAGACAAATGTGAATGCAAATGCAGGCGAATAAAACCTGATTACCAAAAAACCCTCGCCAAAGTCACAAGAGATATCATATCGCGAAAGAAGATTGATAGTCACTTCGAAAAATGAGAACTGAACCTTACAAGCGATGAAAATGCGCAATGCAGTGAACAACGCACTGAAGAAGGCAAAGTCTGACATAATAGTCGCTACAGTGGCTAAAACACAAAGAGATAACAATATTACTCTAACGATTTCAGAGAAATACATCGCAAAAGCTCTACTGAAGCAAAGAGATATATAAAAGCATATATTCGAAGTCAAAAGTATCAAGAAGAATGAAAAATGATACAAGATAGTGATACACAGTCTGAAAATCAATATCTTCAACATGAAGATCGAAATGAAATATTTGAGAATCGAGCTAGAGAAGTACAATCCTGAATTGAAGCTGATAATCAATCCGATATGATTATCAAAAGGTGAAAATAGAGCAAGAAAGAATCATGCTTCGACGATACTGACGTTCAAAATCGAAGTCGAAGCACAAAAACATCTGAAAAAACGGGTTCTAGCAGCGAGATCAACATATCGAACGGCCGAATATCGAGATTATCGATCAAGCGATCAGTGTCAGAGATGTCAAACATTCGAACATTTGCAGAACAAGTGCAATAAATCATCAAGATGCTTGTTTTGTGAACGAAATCATCTAACATGAAAGCATAAATGTCAATTATCTACGTGCGAAGACAAGCAATCATGCAATCACACGATTTCTAGATGCTGCAACTGTCAAAATGCGCACTTCGCAAACAGCGCAATGTGCGAAACATATCAGGCAGCTCAGTCTATTAGCTCACAAAAAGATCATCTAGTCACGGAATTGTAATGAGTAGTGCATTCGAAATGTCACAAAACAATGCAAATGACGAAAGCTTTGCAAACACGTCGAATATTCGAATTCTACAGCACAATTGTGCAAGGTCAACGCAAATTATGCATGCATGCATGAAATTTGCGAAAAACAAGACAGATATTGTTATACTACAAGAATCGTGAATGAAAGACGAAAATATAACAATTTCGCATCCGTCGTTTATCTGCATCAAACCAAATGTTCAGAATACTCGTGTCAGAGTACTGATATTTGTTGCGAAAAACGCAAAGAAATTTACATGCACATCAAGATCAGACATAGTCAATAGCGAAGATATGCAAGCGATATCAATAGCGAACAATAAAATTCAGAAGGGAATTTTATTGTTCAACATTTACAACGAAAAGTCACAAAACGCAGATAACAAGCAATTATACACGATTGAGCGAGAATTAGCAAAAGTTATGCTAAATTCTGAGCAAAAAGTTATTATCGTCGAAGACTTTAATGCACATCATA
>JAABUY010000968.1_pt1 | contig 42717 bp, 46 predicted proteins | sample 5560271 | NCBI WGS metagenome assembly JAABUY01 (sample SAMN10711886, study PRJNA513374) | rock metagenome | isolation source: Antarctica rocks | place: Antarctica: Victoria Land, University Valley
GTGCCACCTTTTAACAGGTTATGAGCCCGGGTTAGTGCGTGATAACTTGCGTAAAATGGCGCCTAGGCCACCTCTGCCGGTGGTTCAAGTCCATGGTGAGGGAGTAAGTCCAAAAGGTCACGAGTTCAAACCGCCGTCTGCGCGCACCCTTTACACCTGCGGGTCAATTGCGGGCCGATCGCGGGTTAGGGGGAGTGTTAGATATATAACTCACGATAGCTGTGCTATTAGTGTGGTGCCACCTTTTAACAAAGCTTATTGAATTTAATGTAAAAAAAATAAAATATATTTTCATTATAAAAAGTTCTTATATATAATTAAAGACTGCTGAGACAACAAGAACACTGATAAGAGTAAAGATAAGAATAAAGATAAGAAAAAAAATAAAAATAAAAAGAAGCTGAAGATTGTTGAAGTTAATTTGAATGATTTGAACAATTTAAAAAACTAAAGTTGTTCATAAATATAAAAGTATTTGTGAACAAGTTAACAGAAGCTTCTATTTAACTCAATAATGATTTAAGTGAAGTATTCATACTGAATAACTTAAAATTCTTATTATTAAGTATGATCTTTAGTCAAATCAATGCTCTTAATTTAAATATATATATTCTTGCAGACTGCATTTGAGGCAGACTGAATAAAATAAACATGAAAGTATTAATTAATTTAGATGTAAATTAAATATATATCTTCTTAATAGTTATCAATTAAACATCAATTAATAGTCAATATGAAATCAAACTGCTTAAGATATTCTTGCTGAATAAATAAATCATTTAGTTAATTGCAAAGCTGATCTTTCATCTCAAGATAAATAGCTTTTAACAATGATTAAAAGTATAAATTGTAAATCTTTAAGAACATAATCTCATTCTGAGATTAATCTGACTGAAAGTTACTAATCTTCAAATTGATTGAGCTACAGACTGTATGATGATTCAGAATTAATAATAAAAACATTATTATCTGTTTTTAAAAAAGCAGTAACAAGCTGTAAATGAGTTGACATTAAATGTAATTGAAGAATGTGCAGCTATAAAGATACTTTGAAATTACAGAACTGTTAAATACTTATTAATAATTTAATAGAACTCAAAGAAGTCAGAAGTTGAACTGTTAGCTGTTATAAATGAATGATTATGAATGATTATTGAAGAGTTTCAATTGATATTTAGATCAACTCTATTAGACAAATTATTATTTAAATGAATGTTTAAACATAGCATTAACATCAGTGATGTTAAGTCTGTTAATATAAATGCTTATTTTCTGTCACAGCTACAGCTAAACAAACAGACTAAACAGATAACAGAGTTACTGAATAAAGATTTAATTCATAAATTCATAAGTTTATGAGACTTCTTAGTTCTGTTTGTTAAAAAGAAGAAGAGTACATGATGAATATATATTGATTATAGAGTATTAAACAATGTTACTGTTAAGAATAAATATTTACTTTCTTAAATTCAGAAATGTCTAGATTGAATTGACAAAGCTTAATATTTAATTAAGCTTAATCTCACTTTGAGTTATTATTAAGTTTATATAATCAAAAACAATACAAAAAAGACTGTCTTCAACATTCATTACAGTAAATATGAGTTCACAACTATGCTCTTTAAACTATGCAATGTCTTGACAACATTTCAGTCAATGATGAACTCTATATTATAAAACTTACTTAACAAATTCTATCTAATATATCTTAACAACATACTGATCTTTTCTGACTCAATTTTAAATCATCAGAAACACTTATAAATCATTCTTGATATCTTAAAGAAACATAAGCTATATGCTAAGTTTAGTAAGTGCACTGTTGAGATGAAAATCCTTAAGTTTTATAAATATATTATAAAACAAAACACACTATGACTAATCTCTGCTAAGATATCAGTCATTAAGAATTGATCTGCCTCAAAGACAGTGCATTATGTACAGCAGTTTCTTGAACTGACTTTGTATTACTGATGATTTATACAAGAATTTGCATAAATCACAGTACTGTTATTGAATTTGTTTAAGAAGAATAACATTGAGTTGTGTACAAAAAAAAATTGATTCATTGTCTGAAATACATTATGTAACAGTGTCTTTCAATAGCTTAAGAATGCACTTACATTTAAATTAATATTTATTTAAGTAACTGTACACAATTTATTTACTATCAAAATGAACACTTTCAAATAAGCAATTGACTGTGCTTTGATGCAGAATGAAATGAATGAGAAACTTTATTTAGTTATTTATAATAATTAGAAGTTACAAGATGCAGAGCTTAATTATTTTGTTTATAAAAAGAAGTTATTGATCATTAAGCATGCACTTTGAACTTGACAGTACTATATTAAAAATGAATATATTACAATTATTATTATGAATCATGAAGATCTACAATATTTAAAGAATACACTGCACTCATTTAAACAACTAACTTAATGAATTAATGAATTTCAGCAATATAATCTTGACATTTAATATTGATCTGAAGCTCAGACTGTTGTATTAGATTTAATTAATTATTAATTTGATTTTATAAAAAAAAATTCAGCAAACAAAGTGTTCTTAAATGCTCTGTAAGAGCTAGATGATGTGAAATGAAAGAAAATGATAATATTATATTTAAAAAATGATATAAAATCTGAAAAGTCACTGCTTTGCAAGCATGTATGCAAAAATGATGTGATGAATCAATTTTAACTGCATTATGATTTGAAATTGAACAATCTATATTTGATTTTAAAAGTAAAATGATGATGAAGTATTATTTCTACAGTTTTAGTACTGTGCAGACTTTTTGAAACATATATACACTGAATATAAGCATTTAAAAGTGTTAAGACTGTTAAAAGTCATTTGACTTTGAGCTTAATGACATAAATTATTGCAGAATATTAAATTATTTATAAAGCATTATTTTAACTGTTAAGTTGCTCAATGATCTTAAAAACATTAAGAGATTAAAGAACATTCATATTTAATTTGCAAGAATCTATTACTATTTAAAAGATAAAAAATCAATATAATAAACATATTGTCTTAAATGTTCTGAGAAAACTATTAAATTATAACAATAATTAATTATATTACAGACTAATCTGTGACTAAAGCTGTTCTGAATGCAATGAAAACAATAATTACAGATTTTCTGTGTAATAAAATCTTTATGAATTATAATTTATCAAGAGAGTTACTATTCAATAATGATATAAACTTTCTCAGTTATGTTGTAATCTACTATTTAAAAAAGCTCAGAACTTAATATAGAACAATAATTTTTTATTATTTCTGCATAAATAAAAAGATAGAAAATCTAAATGAAATGTTGAGCTTCATGCTTACAAAATATCTTATGAGTAAATTAACTTAATTACAAAATAAATACTTATCATAAACACTTTTTGCAGTCTAAATTCAAGCTCATAATACAACTAAATAGAGTTCATTCTATCTACTGTATAAAATAAATTTACAGTTATTAGACAACTCAAATAATTTCTGACTGCTGAGAAAAATTGATTTTGAAGATTAGTTAAAATAGATTAAGTAGATACAGACAGTTTGAGTAATTATTAATGAAATTTTTTTATAAAAGATTATTGAATTAAAAACAATTTGTAATGAAACAGTGCAGTTAAGCACTATAAAGAAAGAAGACTGAGTGTTTATATAAAATGAAGAGTTTTAGAAGTTTAAAGTTAAATAATTTAAGTCTTATAAGATATTGAAAACTTATTCATTAAAGATTTATGCATTAAAAATGTCTGCAGAGCATGTTTTATAAAATTTAATTCATAATAATTAATTTGTAAAAGCATATATCTTTAATGTCAATGAATTTTGAGCTAGTTCAGAGCTACAAAGCAGTTTAAAATGAGTTAAATTATCTGTGCAGTAATTAAGTCTCAAAGTTAATGAGATTCTTAAATAGAAAGAGTCATCATTATCTTTTTATAAAGAACTCTCAATTACATCTTGAACTGAATGAAATTATAGATAAAAGAAAGAGTTACATAAGCTTTTAGTAAAGAAGAAAGAAGATTTTTCTTAGAAAGTAATTTATAAAATATAAAAACATTATAAATAAGTAAACTTATCTGTATTTTCTAGGCTGAGTGTAGAGTCAAGTCAAGTTAAAAAAAAGTGCACCTGACCTGAACCTGCACTAGAGTTCAGGTCAAGTCAGATCAGATTTGTGTATAAATTAATTTTATCTACAATCTGTGCAGATACTCACATGTAGATAGAGCTAGTCATAATGAATTACACTGATCTCAATTCTATGTTCTATTGAGTTAGTATGTAGCATAAGTTTACTGTATAAATTCAGACAACATCACAATCATGTTACAGTCATATTTCTAATGTGTATTTGTAACAAATCAAGAATAAGTGTGATTCTATCATAATGAGTTAAGCTACATGCATTGTAGTTTACAGACTACAACTGTAATACTATCTTCAGAGATCTGAGAAAAACTTAAACAACATTAATTTGTAATAGAAGTAACAGATTAACTCTATGTTCTTTATTTGAATAGTTATGCATTTTATGTAAATTGCACACAAATTGATGTCTAAATATCTATTAGTAGTTGATTTCAACATCAATATGTAAAGTATTACTCTCAAGATATTCTATTAAGAATGCCTTCATAGCTTCTTGTACAGCCTGAATAGCAGAGCTTTGTCAGCAGATAGATATATTCAATTTATGAAGATAAGATTTAAATAAGATATTCTGCACAATCTCTTTAATCAGTCACTGAAATGATAGTTTAAGAATTAGAAGCTTCACATTCTTTTAATAGTGTCTGATCTCTCTGAGTGCAATCACTATAGACACATTAGAAAGTACTGTTAAAAAATAGACAGAATGTATACATATTGTCAGTCTTGAATCTCTGCTTCTTTAATGATTATAATGTAATCTTAGCTGTCATTTTCTTCTTTAACTTTACAGTCATTCAGTCTTCTTCTTCAGCTGCACTTCTCACTTTATTGTAGTTTGTCACTCTGCTTAACTTCATTATCTTTAAGATTCACTTTGTTCTGATTATATTATCTAGAACTGTTAGAATTGTTCATTAAAAATAAGATAGATTACTTTGACTTAATAGATGATTCAATGATGATTGTGATCTCATAGAGATAAGATTTGTTATAAAGATATAATGAAGGTGCTTCTGTTTTAATTAGACTGTTAAAATGATGCATTAAAGACAAAGAACTAGACATATTTGATGTTGCTGATGACTCTGTGAATGTGATGTCTGAGATGAAGACTTTCAGTAGATGTAAGTATTTTGTTTTAATGTGAAATGTATTATTTCAATTTAAAATTATCAATGTAGTGTTACTGAAGCTATGTTGTTGCTGTAGTGTTATTGAGAAATTCACTGAGTAAACAAAACAAACTTAAAAGCTCAGCTTATCTTTCTTTACACAATTATTTAACTCTAAACATCTTATCTTCATCAGCATCATCAAGAATATGAGTTTCAACATTTATATCTCTTTTCTAACTGATATGCACATTGAAATTATCTAATAGAAATAATACATATCATAATGTCTTCTGAAACTTCAAAACACTGTGTCATATCTTCATTAACATCATTGTCTTCAAAGAAGCATCACAACAATGATGATAAGATATATTTTAATGTCTGTTTCTAATGCATTAATAACATTTAATGTGTAGAGAGACCCTGTCATGAATGTTGTTGTCAACATGCTTATAAAATACTACAAGAACTTCAAGATAAGTTAGAACATCTATGTCTATCATATTAATAATATTTGAAATATAGAAAGACATCATCTCACATATTATGTCATTTAAGACTATCATCAAGAATATTTCTTTGTTTGCTGAGTCTAATGATGCTGACATTGATGTAAGTTTTAATGCTTATTTCTAATGTATTAATAACATTGAGCATGTAGAAGTCTGAAATTAAAGCTTATATCTTATAACAATAATTGACAGAGATGTGTGAAGTTGAATCATTAAGAAAAGCTAAACAACATATTAAAGATAAAAGTGACAGTCTGTGCAAGAAGAAGAATGAATATTCTCAACATCTTTATACTGCTGCAGAGCAAAAACATCAGAGTAAGCTGTCTTTCAATGCTCATCTTCTTGATTAAGTAAATGATTGTAACAAATTGACACATTATTATGTCTTAAGTAAGCTCAGACTGACATCAGTGTGAATTAAAGTCAATGCAGAGATAAGAAAGCAGATAAAGAAGAATTTGACAGGGAATATCATGAAGAATTAATATTATGCTCAGCAGAATGATATATTTATGAGCTTTATAAATCTGATACTGCTAACAGACATTAGTGAAGTGACTGAAGTTAAAGATCAATTGAGAGAGACAGAAGATTGTGAGAAGACAGAAGAAGTGAAAGATACAGATAAAGATTGAAGATCTTGCAATTACAAAGAAAAATAAGAAGAAAGTGAAGTCTTTAATGAAGAAGAAGGTTACTGAAGAAGTAAATATTACATATATATGTTAGAAAAACTCATTAGAACTTACTCATTATATAATAGATTTACTTAACAATTGAAGAGATGATGAAGCAAAACATTAATTTTGTAATTTAACACTAAGAATGAATAAGCTATCTGAGAGAAAGACACAGTCTTTAGATAGCTGATAACTTCAAGTTAGAAATGCATATGAGACACTTTCAGCAGTAGATGATGAATTCTAATAATATCATAAACATAATAATGAAGTAAGTGTTCTAATAGTTCATTTTAACATGTATCTACTTATCATTAGTAGCTACACAATTTCAAACTTAAAAGAACATATCTTAAAGCTTAAATTCTTCAGTGCAGTCAAAGATCTTAAGACTTCAGAGAGAGTGCATATTTTTTTTTCTGATAATGAGAATTTTGTCATGACACTGAGCACAAAAAGTGATGATAAATTCTGAATTATAAAGTTAGATTTAGATAAACATAAATATTTTAATAAACTCATAATCAAAGTAAGAGAATTCTAACAGTTATTTCTAACATATTAATGATTATTATAGATAGTTAAGCTTAAGAAATTTGTCATTGTTATTTTATTAGAAGAGAGTTTGTGTGTGAAGAGAGATGCTGATGAAGAAGAGAAAGATGTGATTAAAGATGTTAATAAGAAAAAAGTTGTGAAGAAGAATCTTAATGAGAAGAAAGTTATGATTAAAGAGAATGTTGCAGTTGAAGAAATGATTAAGAAAGAAGTTGTGAAGAATGATGTTACTGAAGAGAAAGTTATGATTGAAGATGTTGCTGAGAACAAAACTAAGAAGAAAGATGTCAATAAGAAGAATGCTGTAGTTAGTGAGACAGTGATGAAAATAAAAGAGTTTTAACAGATAATTTTAACATACTCATGTCAATTGCAGACTTCTGAAGATGTAGAGAATAATCTGAGAGAGATCTTTAAAGAGTTAAATTTTATGATATAATTTTTATCAGCATTACACACATCATGATTCAAGAAACAGATTGTTGACAGAGCAAAGCTTACAGAAGTGATCATATTGTCTTAAGTAAGAGCTGAAAGACTCTGAAATAGTTAAAAGAGAAAAGCAGTCAGTGATGCTTTGATTTGCTGTACAAATTATAAATAAATAAGTAATTTCACTTTCTCTTTTTATATAAAGATTAGCTCTCACTGTCTAATTCTTTTAGTGCACTTTGAAAATGATCACATTCAATAATATCTAGACTGAAGAAGATGAGAAGATTGCATATTAGAAAAGTCTGTTAAAAACATTGATTCTTAACTCTATTTCTTTAATTACAATGATGAGTGTTATGTGTTAAATGTGTTTGAATGCATCACAATATCATAGAAGTAAAGATGATCTATAATATTCATAGATTACACAGTACAGCTTTTGAATATATCTATAGCAAAATCATCAATATAGTTTCTGTCTTATCTTCTGATTTCTTCTTAAAGAAGAGCAACAAATACATGAGATAGATGAGACAATTATCACAATAATTAAACTATATTACTTTTCTTAACTCAACTGAGAGTAGCTCACTCAGTAGTTAAATTAAGAGTTCTTCTCAATTAATAAATATCTAAAGTGAAGGCAGAGCTCTCTGCAGTCATTGTATATTAGAAAAACACATTAAAAACATTAAATAGCAATTGTATTTAATTCTTAACTTCTGACTATGAAGTATGTTTATGTCTTTGAATGCATTGCAATTCTGTAAACACATTATATACACTTCACAGAGTAATTTCCAAAGCTTTGCATTTCTATAGCTTAATCATTCATATGATTTTTAGTCAGTCAACATTATCTACACTTTATGATGATGTCATCAATTCTCAAACAGAATCTTCAAATACTTCAATTAAATCATTTCTGAAATCTTCTTCAAGCTTAAAATTCATTGACTTTTGAAGATATTTAATTCAATATTCAGAACATGATGATTCAGTCAGAGAGAATGAGCTGCAGAGTAAATTTAAAGAGTGATGAATTTTGATTAACTATAAATGAAAGAATATTGATGATGGTCAATCTAGTACTGATAAATTTAATCAAAAACACTGTATTATGCAATGAGATAATCATCTTCATGTCAGCAATGAGTAACAAAAGTATTTAAAGACAGCACATTAATATATTAATGTATCTTGCTTGATCTACTGTCATTGTAATGAGAATATAGTTCATTCAACACTGATTAACAGTGATATAAATTCTCTTTAAAATCATAGATTAATTAAGAACTGTTCAGCTATCATTATGAATATCTACTTAAGCATAAATATTTGATTCACTTTCAAAAATGTTGATTTCTGCTTTTTTAATGTGTGTTTCTAATGCATATCTCTGACATAGCACAGCAGACAAAACTTGACAAGAAATCAGCAAACAAGCATTTCAGTGCTGAAAACTTCATTGAATAACTTTTAAATGACTTTCTCTTTCTAAATCTTTCTTTTTAAGCACTTGAGAACTCTGAATTTCAAAAACTCATTTAAATGCTGCAGTTAGGTACATTGATGTCTGATAGACATCAATTTGACAATTTAGTAAAGATGTAACATCAGAACATTCAAGAAACACTTCTCACTGAGCTTAAGCAAACTACTAAAATCTTAATTGCACTTAACAACTGAATTAGTCTCAGTCATCTGATCTTTATGAGTGTTACTGCTTACTTTATCAACAAAAACTGAAATTATCAGAAAATTCTTCTTGTCTTTTAATCTCTTCACAGTCAACATACTGATCAATCAATGACTACAGAGATCTTTGCAATTCTTTAAGAATATAAACTGAAGAAGTGTCTTCTTGCAGTGACTATGAACAACTGCAGCAACAATGAATTTATGTAAAGAACTTTGAGTAAGCTCTTAAAAAGAAAAGATATTGTATGACAGACTGCAGTCAATGTCATTTCTTGCTTTGCACATGTCATTTAGCTAGCTGTCAAGAATCTACTTAACTCATTAAAGACATTGATGATCAATGAGTCAATTACTTTATCATTTAATGAGAATAATTTAATATAAATCATTAAGAAAATCACTCTATCTAACACTCTGTTCAAAATATATTACTATTTTATTTTTAACAGATAGTTCTAACAGATATGACTAACACATTCTTAAATATCTAGATTTGACAGCTTGCTATTGCTATAAATTTCTCTTCACAGCAATACAAAATGTTTAAGAGAATTCAGTACCTCATTCATTTACATTCTGCCCTGACACTTATACAGAATGTCAGAACACAATGAAACTTTATTTACAACATAATGCAAAGAATTTATCAACTTTGCAATGATATATGTGTCTGAATCAGTCAAGAGTGTAACAGAATCACAAAATTAAGCAAGAAGCTTGAAACTCTATGTGTATCTGAGTAGAAGTGACAGCAAGTCACATATATAATGATACTTCTTCAATTCTTCAAGAAGTACACAGAGTCAATGAGTTAAACACATAATTTAATTATGCATAAGATATTTCTTGTGTACATCAATCTATTTGATCATCTGAAAAATCAAAATAACATAAAGAAATTAAACTCAATCTTGAAGTGAACAGCAAAGCTGAAGACAGCTATTGAGAAAGCATTAATTAAGATGAAGAAGTATTATGTATAAATAGAAGATAAAAGTAACTTATTATATAACATTGTTATTGTTCTTGACTCTACACAGAAACTTTCACTGTATCAGATACATTTTTTACTGATCTTTTTAACACATATTTTTAATGTGCATCATTAATTACTGAGATGTGCAGTCAGCTGAGTGAGATCAGATATATTATGCACAATATTGAATTGAGTTTCAGACTTATTATAAAGATCATTATTGTTTATATGAGAATGCTTTGTCACATGATCATACTCAGGATTCAACATCATCTATCATCAAATCATTCATAAATCTCATCACAAAAGCACAGCAATTCAAGACTCAACTTAATGACATCATAACTATTGATTTAAAAGTCAATCAATACTTAAATTCTTCACTGTACTCAGTTAATGAGAATAATCTTGACATTCTGAAATACTGAAAGTTACAGATCATGATCTTTTCAATATTAGTCACAATGATTAAGAATGTTCTTACTATATTTATTGCTGATGTTAAGATTGAATGACTGTTCAATCTTGCTTGAGATGTCATTACTTATTGAAGAGATCAACTAAATAAAGTTATCATTAAGATCATTATGATGATCAAGTTCAATTTACTTCAACATTAGAAACTGAATTATCTCATAACTGAAAGAAAGAACATTACAGAAGACTTGTTTTCAAATGAAGCTGATATAGATATGAAGTATCTATCTTATATATTTATTCTGAATTGCAATTGTTCTAACATTTTAAATAACAGTCTGTGTTAAAAGGTGGCACCACACTAATAGCATAGCTATCATAAGTTATATATCTAACAGTCTGGCTGATACTCTGAATCAAATCACTTATAACATTTCAAAGTATAATTCTCACAATACTTCAGATGATGACTCTGATGATCTGAACAAAGATATGAAACTTAATATCTATGAAGACAGCTGACTGATACATGCACATTAGAATTTCTCATTAAAAGACTAAAACATCACAATCTGAATGAATCAGTCAATATTACAGCATCTTTACAATTAACTACACTATCAATTTTCTCAGCTCATCTCAAAAAGAGAGTCAGAAGAAATTTGCTTAGTAGTTATATCAATGAATGCAAAAAAATCATGAGACTACAATCTGTTCAGAATACAATGTTAACTTTTTTGCTTTCAAGAGAAATACATTGTGTGTTAGAAAGAACATTTACATTTGAAGAGTGAGAAGAAAGAAGAGAATGAAAAGAGATAAGTAATGAGCAAACTTGTATGAGAGTAATCTGACAGTGAATAATGCTAATTCTTAACAGTGAATATTAAATTAACTTTAATCACATTGTCTTCACTTACATCACTTCTTCTTTATGCTTCACTATTTCATCATTCATCACATCACTCAATCACACAGTCAGAGACCTTTAATCTCTGATGAAATCATACAGTTAAGAGTCTTTAATCTCTGATGAAATCACATAATTGAGAGTCTTCAACCTTCAGTGAAATCACACAGTTGAGAGTCTTTAATCTCTGATGAAATTACATGATCAGAAGCCTTTAATCTTTAATGAAATTACATAATTAAGAGTCTTCAATCTTCAGTGAAATCACATAGTTAAGAATCTTTAATCTCTGATGAAATTACATAATTAAGAGTCTTCAATCTTCAATGAAATCATATATTCAGAGATCTTCAATCTCTGATGAAATCACACAGTTAAGAGTCTTCAATCTTTGATAAAATTATATAATTGAAGATCTTCAACCTTCAATGAAATCACATAGTTAAAGATCTTCAACCTCTGATGAAATCACATAGTCAGAGATCTTTAACCTCTGATGAAATCACATAATTAAGAATTCTCAATCTCAGATAAAATCATACAGTTAAGAGCTCTCAATCTTCAGTAAAATTACATAATTAAAAGTTCTCAATCTTCATTGACAGAACAATGTCTGATATTACTCTGTTGACAGAGTGATGTTCAACATTATTTCATCAATAAAGTGATGTTAAATGATGATTATTTGTGTTTTGAGTCTCTTAATGTTGAAAGATATAGATCTTTGAACAGTAAATGAAGATGAATTCTCATCAATAAATGATAATGATTGTTTTAAGTGCTGATTAGACTTTGTAACATAGAGTTATAGCATAGTTAATGACAACATCATTATGTACTTTCAAAGAATAGTACATGCTATGATTTAAGATAAAACCTTCATTTTTAATGCATAATTCTAACATACACACTATCAAACTAACTGACAAAAACTTTCACATATTTATATTAACTTATACTTGCTTAGTCAGACTAATTCTTGCTTACTCAGTCTGTAAATAATTTACAATCTGCACAGAGTTAAGTTGAGTTAATCTGCACCTAACTCAAGTCAAAAAAAGTTTATTTTACTTAACTCAACACTCAGACTTAATCTGAACTCATGTGACCTATAGGTAACCTGTGCACTCAGCCTAGTATTTTCATTACAGAATATTTTAAAAGTACATTGAAATGTTACTTCTTCTGAACTGATCTTGACTGAAGTGAGTGATGTAATGAATGCATTACAGAAGATTATTAAAAGTTAAAGAAATGTTGATGATTTGATTTTAACATTCATGACAGAAAAGAGACATAATTAGAAGAGAGTGAAAGTCTTAATATTATACAGTATTAAGAAAAAATTCAATGATTAAAAATGATTCAGTAAAGATTTGCAACAATAACATAATGAGTTGAAGTCAAAGCAAATAAGTAGTAAAGCTAAAAAGAAAGATTAAAAAGTCTTAACTTCAATAATGATTAATAGTGATTTAACAATGATCTGTAAAAGAAATATAAGCTTATATAATCTATATAAGAGACTTAAGAAAAAGATTTTTATAAATTAGAAGATGATAGTATCAGAAGCAGAATGAAGTTAAGATGATAACATATTAAGAGAAGAGTTTTGCAAGCTTTTTTAAAAATGAGAATGATTAATAATCTTATAAATATAATTAGAAGCAGACTTCTTCTAATTTAAGTTGTTGTCATCTGCATTGAATGACAATAGCAATGTGAAGTGAGATAAAATAATGTGAATGCAAACTGCAGACAGAAATTTTACAGAATGTTAAGCAAATCTCTGCATTCACATTAGCAGACTGTTGTAACTGTGCAGTAGAAAAGAATGTAATATCATTGCTTACTTATCTCTTATTAAGTGTCTCTATTTATGTCTTAGTCATCATTTCCTATATATACTCTACATAGTGTAAATGAATAGAGACAACTTTCTACAGACTGATTCACAACAGTGAGCTGTGTTCAACATCCTCATCTACTCTTTGACTTATATGTTTGAGGACGCAAGAAAAGGTTGAAAGAGGCTACAATTCATATCTATCTTAGCTACTTCTTGTGGGGATTACAGTTCTAATAAAATTGACGCAGTCATGTACAGCATATTTATTACATTGGTTATTGCATTGAAGCATACATTCAAGGGCTACCTCTTTTTGGGACCTTTCTCTGTAACAAGTAGATGATAGAGAGTGATTGACTATGATAAGATTGTTGGTTCAAACAGTTTGGTTTCATTGCTTTGTTGTTGAACAGTTTCTGTCTACATTGATTTGCTTGCACGCCCTGTCATTTCTAGGCTGTTATCTCCTCACACGCCATTGTTTGCTCGAAGATGGCTGCGTAGGTGCACAGCTCCTGATTGTTGTTGACATATGACGCTTGTATCTGGATATTAACTGTTGCAACCGTACACTGAGATCTAACGCCGGTACTGCTCCATAGGGATCATAGGAAGTTGGCCTCTCCCGTGCACCGTTGAGAGATGATCAGCAATCTTATTTTAGGAGGTCAGTCGTAGAGGTGGTAATAATGCTGAGTCCCACAAAGTCCTCCGCGGTTTGACATGAAAGCTATACAAGTAGTCTTTAGCATACGACGGACCGACAGGATCAAATCGGTGGATTGCTGACTTTGTGAGATAGCCAAATTCCTGGACCTGAGTAAAACCCTACAATTCGCTCACCCTGAGACGCAACCAGGATAGACACCGTCAGATCTCATTGGTCCTCAGGAGTAACCAACCTCATCAACTGTCCAAGGTTCGTTCTCATCTACAGCCGTTAGCCAGGAGCCTAGTGGGTGATTATACGTCTGAGACTAACCTCAAAGGACAGGGGTCTCAGTCCTTGGCTACGATAACGACATTCAAGCTCTTGTATGTATTCGCCTCGGCGACTCTGAAGTAAAAGCTCAGACTCGAATTCACCCCGTAAGCCGAACAGGATACTGCTGTCGTCATCATAGAAGAACTCAAGCCCGGTAGGGCCCCACCATTTCTGGGCCCTGAAGCCTTTAATGCTCTTTATTGATGGTAGGAGTTCGCCATGTTTGCCGCCGAAGATGACATATCTCAACGGTTGATATGGTTGATGATTTCGTGGCGTGACAGCCATAACAGACCCCTGACGCAAAATATCTCTAGGATACTGGTCTTCGTTCAAATTGTATGTTGCAGGCGGGATATCTGGCCTCCAGAGCTGCGACTGACGGAAGCAATCATGGTTCTCGTGTCGCGCGCACTGTACCGCATACTTGTTCTGGAGGATAGAGCCTATAGCTGTGAACTTGTTTGCCTAAAGAGTCGATAAGTATAGATCAAGCTTGACTGCATTCCATCAGACGTACATCAACCATTGCGCATATCTTTATGCCTGCAACATTTGCATCGTCGAACAAGACTCCTACCGCGGAATCTTCGTTACTGAAGCCCATAATCCAAAGTGGCAGCGAGTCCTTGCACAGGGGCATGATGTCACGGACGCCCTTTGCATCGAGTTTGACCATTATTCCGTTCAGTGTTGTAGGGACTGAGAAAATGGCCCTTTCAGGGAGAGACTCGTCAGGGAGACAGTAGCCAAGCGTTGAGCCTTCCGGGAGGAATTTGATGCCTGACAAGAGGAAGCCACCGCTACTGCTAGCCTGCACGAATGAGAAATTTAGCTTCCTGACAGTCGACGGTATCGATACAGCTATGGCAGCATTGGCGAGTTCGTCGATCATGGCAGATTTGTAGACGATGCACCAGAGGTCAAGGTCTATCGATGGTTGCCCAGCTTCGTAGAGTCTTCCATAGGAGTCGAGATCAAGTATAACACCTCTTAAGATGTTGAAAATTCTCAACCGATTCGATAGTCCCGGAGGAGGTTGATTGTGAAGGAGATCTTCGGACGCAAACCATAGGGGCAACCAGTCATCTTCTCGCAGGGATATATCTTTCATCTCGAAGAACAAACTGCTACGGAATCTTTTCCTCCAGTAATGTGCTGGCACCTTCCACCCAAGCGCAGAGAGCGTGCTCTGAACGTCGCGGCACTTCAAGTAATCCAAAACCATGAGCTTGAGTTCCAAGGGTAGCCAATACTGAGACTCATTGTACTGAGTGACCGTAACACCATGGGATACGTCCAGGGCATAATTCTCCTTGAGTCTAAGAACTTCCGGGACATTGACAGGATCAGTCACAAATTCAAGCGTACTTTGAGATTCATTTCGGCCCCCTTCCCAGACGACATCGAGGAAGGGTTTGGCCCCACCATAGTCTTCGTCAACCCATCGACATCTAAGTACATAAACAAGCTGAACCAACTGGGAGTATATGATGTCCCCGACTGAGTCCTTTAGGAAATCCCAACAGTAAGTGTGGATCAAATAGGCGTAGACGTCGGCATTAGTCTCTTGTTGGCCTTCTGCGTCGACAGGTACAATCCCGATTGTTTCTGGTGGAGGGCGATCATCGTATTTTGCCTCTTGATCATGAGGAACGAGGGTATAGGTTCTGTGGGCATTGGTGAAACATCCAACACCGGAAAGGAACGGAGAGTCTCGTTTGTGGCATTGAAAGATGACTAAGTCAATGGAGCGCTGATCAGTCTCTTCCGGTACAGTTACCGGAAACTGTTCGACTGATTCTATAAGAGCCAGGAAAGACTCACTCGCACGGTAGAGGCTACACCACTTTAGAGCTTCCTCTCGGATCTGTCCGTCCTCGTAGATGGGCAACCCGCCCCAGACTGGGTTGGAGAATAGCTTGGCACCTATGACAACTCCACAAATCCAACACATAGGATGTCGAGTCGGCATTGAGTGCTTGATGCCTTGGAAGTCCAGGAGTGCATTCGGGTCTGGTCTTAACTTCTAGATAGAAGTGATCATATCTTACCTAGGTTGTGTTTGGCTATTGATTTGTCAGCGATCTTAATACTCACTGTGCTTGATTAGGGCTCGCTTGCAGTGTCACAGTGGTGAAAAGCTCCTCGACATATCAGCCGAAGCTTTTATCTACCTACAAAAATCCACATGATGATGACTGTGAGGTGATGTGAGGTATGACAAAGGTGAGAGATATGGTGAACGAAATAGTGAATGCTCTTGATCGAGTCCCCAGTAGTCATCTCATGAATGTTCAGACTCTCAACTCATCACAGCTGAACCCAAGGAGTATCTCATGCTTCACGACGTCCCTCCACCTATCCAAAGAACAGTCACCTTACCTACAGAGAACTCCAGGATACCGTGCTCTCTGTTCTTCCAAAGATAACATGGCGCAGTACCAAGCGGATTCCTCTCCGACAGCGTCGACCTATTTCTGTATGAGAAAGCATGTGACCACACAAAGCCAGAACACACCACATCGCAGTTCTGGATGAGAGTCATCCAAAAGCAGTTCCCTATCGACGATGGCTATATCTTAGGCCCGAGGGTCCCTCCTATAGAGAGACCGGGGGACGAATGGAAGAGGGCCGCCAAGGATCCGCCGGGTGGGAGAAGCGCTGCCGAGAAGCAGGCGGTGGGGTACTGCCAACAGTACCTCGAGGCGAACCCGGGCCAGCCGTTCATGCATGCCATGGTCTGTGCCGGTCCTCATGCTACGATATGGAAGGTGGCCCAAGACGATCCGACCTTCGATGGGGCGAGGACGGAATCACACGCATACACCGATGCTTAGACTGACCTTCCCAATGCGTTGTCGCAAGGGTTCGGAGAAGTTCGACGCTCTAAGCCGGTAAGTCATTCCCCGGGAGGTCCTCCGTACTTCATGACAAACGATATGAAGCTGAATCTAGCGACAGTGTGCCCTCTGCGTCTGCAATAATGGGCAGCAGACAAGGAAACCAGGTTGATCCCCGGCGTGGTATGACGCCTATAATCATCTGGAGGCGCACAATCTCACTAGTAACGTATGTTAACAGAAAAATAGTCTCTCACAAAGGGCTAGGAATGACAGGAGGGACTCGAGAGGGAATAGATAGAGGCAGTTCGTAGAATATCGGTGTTGGCACGTCAGAGACAATCGCTGGAGAGTCCCAGAAGGCAAAACTTTTAAACTCTTGCGAGCGTGTATATTTAGGGAATGACAAAGGCCACACCAGTCTATTTACCTCTAACTCCGAAAAGTGAAAGCTCCAACAGTATTTACGAATAATTCAGCAATGCTGATGCACCAGGCTCGTCCGAGACGTAGACCACGTCATGCTTATCAGTGAACCCATTGAAGCGTGTCGCGGAACACATCGTATACGCTCCCATCTCTTCAAAGTACAGCCAGTCCCCAACGTTCAAGACCTCATGGAACACGGAGCGCTCTGTGATGCGGTCGATGCCATCACAGGTTGGGCCCCAAATAGAGTACTCGGTGGCCCCGCGGCTGCTCATTTGACCGCCACGCCATCCTCCAAAGTATCCTGCAGCGCTCTTCAAAATCTTCGGGACGGGATGCTGATGGTCAAACATGATGCTTGAGAAGTTGCCGTAAACACCGTCATTGAGGTACAACATGTACGAGGTATCATGTGTTGCAGTATCCTTGACCTCACGTCGGGCAATAACATTGCAGGCTATTGTGAACGCCGAGGCCACATAGTATCGTCCAGGTTCTCCAATGATGCGAATATGCGGCGGGAAATAGTCGTCCAACGCGGTACTGAGCACGTAGGCCATCTTCTCGAAGCTGTCTCCAGAGAAACCCCCTCCCACATCCAGAGTCTGCATATTGAAGCCAAGCTCGGCTGCTTGATCGAATACGACGCGGGCATCTTGCACAGCTTTGACAAAAGCTTGAGGATCAGACGCCCCAGAGCCGACGTGAAAGCTGACACCAACCACATTCAGGTCCAGCTGCTTTGCCAATGCCAAAAGGGCTCCGGTGGAATCCAGTGAGGCCCCGAATTTGGAGCTGAGACGACACAGACTAGATGAATCATCGGTCATGATTCGTAAGTATAGTTCGGCGTCAGGGAAGAAGGCCTTGGTCTTGTATAGTTCGTCGGAATTGTCAAAGGTCATCTGCTTTACGCCTTGCTCTGCTGCGAACCGAACGTACGACTTCGTCTTGCACGGCTGCGCGTAAATGATTCGAGATGGCTCGACTCCTAGTTTGAGCACTTGCTCGATTTCTGCCTTGGAAGCACAGTCGAAACCGGTGCCGAGTGCTGCGAGTAGGCGAAGCACCTCTGGGTTTGGGTTGCACTTGACCGCTGACAGGCTCTTAACACGGTTTCTCTAGACAATTCAACATCGGAAAGACGTACCATAATGAGGCTTCACTCTCTTCAAGTTCTTCTTCCAGCGCATATGTTGCCTGTAAATGTGGCCCATGTCCGCGACGAAGAAAGCATCTTCTTCCCCAGCAAGACACGCATCAGGATCCACATTCTCCACACGCTGTTTGAGTGCTTCTTGTACAATATCTTTTAAACCTCCGGGACCATGATGCTGATGAGGTTGAGCCTCCAGCGCAGCGTATTTCAGAACCGTGAGATCGCTATTAAAGGTCAATGGTTCGTATAGAATTGTAGTTGTTGTGGCCGCTGGTGCCATAACCCGACGGAGGTTATTGGTGGGTAATTGTTTGCCGGTTCTCCCAAAGTCCTGTTAGGGAGGTCGAAAAAGATCAGACCCAAGGGCGAGTTCACGAGGCCGTCTTGACCCTTCCTCCTGAAGAGGAAGAACCTTCGAACCCCTCCTATGCAGCAGCTGAGTGTTCACCAAAAGCGATGATGAAGATTTAGGAAACAAGTCTAGCAAAGGATGCTTATACTCGTGTGCCGGACTCAGTAGGAGGAGGTAGATCGTTAAGGGTGTCTCGGCGAAGGCGAATGAACAGATTTTGAGGGTAGGTTCGGATTGAAGGCAGCGAGGCCGTCGTTAGAAGGTTGCCTTTGCAAAGACCAAAGGCAGTCTGATTCTTTTTTAGATAGAACAATCTGCAATGAAAAACATCAGTGTTAACAATTCCTAAGGTGGCGGCCTGTCGGTCGGAATGTGGGCGGCGGTGCAAACCAATCGACTGGGCATTGACGTACCACTTATCATACGTAATACAAATTAGCTTGCTGAAGACAGTTCAGGTGAATGAGCGTATATTGCTGTAACAGAGATGAGCACGGCGAGTCCGTTGGAAAGTAGGAGAAAGGCGGTATATATATACAGTAGGAGACTAAAAGGACTTAGTAGCTTGAGGGAAATATTTTGTGACTACTAGAGGTACGAAGTACATCAGGTACTCTACATAGAATTACCGAGAGAAGCTAGTCCATGACACAACCCAGCCCCACCATGTCGGACACGACTTACACCGTACATATGCTGAGTGTTAATAACATCAGCAGAAAAGTCTTCAACCAGCTGGTACGTATGACTGCATTTGATCGGGACATTGAGCGAGTTCAGGAGCCTGGTGCATTGATCGGGATGTGGTAAGGTAAGATTTTGATGATCTTATGACTAAGCTGTGCGAGATCTGTGCTACCCTCTATGCTTTTAACTTCCGCCCAACCGGTACATCCTCTGATTCTGACTGGAACGACCGGACGCGTCGTTGTGTGGCACTGCAGTTGAGGTCTCACAGGTGCTGAGCCGCATGCGCTTCAGGTCCATCGTGCATTCGTGTTCCCCGAGTGCTAAAATTGAATCAGCTTCCTCAGGGGTAAGCTCCGGGTCGACGCATCCTGAATGTGACTGGACAATATGTGCGCTCTATGAAAGTCTAGTCATACTGAATAAGCCATTGCCTCTAGATAGTAGCAGAAGATCACTTGACTCGTCAACTGTCTCTGCGATCAATAGAGCTTCGCACTGCCCGGCTTGATGTGCGTACTAGGATGCGAGCAGCTATAGTTGATTAACGGCTCAAGGCTTGCCATTTCTGCCTGCTCCGAAGTAGTATATGTGCACGATGTTATTACCTTCCCCGGCGTCAGAGCCTTGCATGGTGGGTAAAGTGATAGAGGTGTGGTTGATTATGTCAAGTCGGCAATCGCTCATCAATTCGAAAAAAATCTGTTCGCTCGAGTGTCGGATTTTCGTAGAGACCACCACAACGGCTCCGGGTGATTTTCTCACCAGATCATAGAGTGTATTGACCAATGCAGGTATACTGTCCGAGTTGTAGGTGCAATCCGAGACCAATATAAGATCAAACGATCGGTCCGCAACAGATCTTGGTATGGGAGACTCCCAATCTAGGACGCGGAAGCTCACACTGGAAGACTCTGGGACAGTGGAAGCACCAATGTTGCGTGTCATGATTTCTTCAGCCTCCTGGAGGTCTGTCAGGAGAATCTGGCAATTCGGAAGCATCTGAGCAAGGCCAATGCCAACGATACCGCAACCACTGCCAAGTTCTATAACAGCGAGCTTCCTTGACGGTACCGCTCTCAAGACTTGGCGTAGCGCTTCTGTGTCAGCTTGCTGAGCTGGTATTCGACTGATGTGTGCAACAAGTGCAAGGCCGGCGTCCCTAGACATCTCAGCTTGGCGCCCTTCAATCTGGGGTAGGTTTCTACCAGATATGTCGAGCAATGCTCTCTGTTGGTTCCTCCCAGATATGTAGGATGCCTCTATCATTGAGTTCAAATAATCTTTCCACAAGCTGAGATTCAGGTACTGAGCCGGAAAGGCTGAGGTAATCACTCCATATAGATACAGCCGCTGGAATGCGCTCGGAATTGGTAGACACAACAGGTTCACCATTTGCAGGGCTGACATGAAACCGTACAGGCCGGACGACATCTTTTACCTTGAATGTTAGCTCAATATCCAAGGTGCGTCTTTGTGGGCTCCATTCATATGTCCTTTGCAGGTACACGAGGTTGAGATCTGCGCCTCTTATCGAAGCAACAAGTGTGAGTCTGCCATTGAAGAATGACTCTCCAAGGTCTGTGGTGATTGTTATGAGTGATTTGATTGAAGTGTTCCCGTCACGGTGTATGACCTTTGGCAGCTTGAGGAATCTGATATAGTGGACCATTTTGAGCTGAGGACAGAAAAGCCAGTGTCTATCGGGGATCGGCATGAGGATGTCCGTGGTGTTTCGCTTATTAAGATCTAGCCGAGATCTGGCGGGGATTAGCGTACTTTAACGTTCATCCTCCAGCTCTCTAAACCGCATCACCATTTACGGCTTACCAAGACATACCTAGGATACTGTAAGGTATTCAGCTGTCACTTTGGGGCCTTGGCTCTTCGCCTTCGAGTGTCAATCAAATATTAACCCAATCACTCCTCTCCGCAAGCATTCAACGCTGTAGCAAATCAATGTACTGAGGACTCAGCCCCATGCTTCTCACGGGCTGTAAGCAACGACAATGCGCCGGAACGACCCGCGAATCCGTCAGACCCTCAACCAGATCTCCCATAACCTTGAATCCGCCAATGAGTCGGCGCAAGTCAACCTCTTCACATTCTCTCGCAACTACATCAACCCATGCCTATCCGGCTTCCGCACATGCCTAGAGGCTAGTTGCACACCATGCTTTCCAGCGCGAGAAGAGCGCCTACGGCGCAGCCGGGGGCGAGGAAGAGGACGGGCTGAATTGAGCTTCGACTTTTACAATGACTGGGATGATGATGATGATGGGGCTGGGGACGGACTGATGGGGTGGGGAAACGACGAGCTGGACAGTCTACTTGCAGGATCTGGAGAACGGGACGGACATGCTGATCAGCCAAGGCGGCAAAGGAAGATGAGCTATGGGTCGCGGAGGGCAGAGACAAGGATAGCGAGCGGCAAAGGCAGGGGTACTGTCCTGTCCAACGACGGCGGTCCGGACCCAGCGATAAGAACTCAGACGTCCATGTTCGGGTTTCTGGAACGACTCCCGTGGAAGATTGGCGGCAGGCGCGTGCGGTACAAGCCATCCGCGGCAGATTTACAGGAGCGCCCTGGAGCCGGAAAACCTCGGCAGGTGGACGCAAACCCGCTTCTTGAAGGAACGGATGAGAGCGGCGAGGAAGCACGAGCGAAGAAGCACGGGAGGAAGAGAAGTGGCACGTCTACGTCGCAGTCCACGACTAACTCCTTGAGCTCTCGTGGCGATCTGTTTCCCAGCGAGGATGAAGACGACGCTGTCCCTCTGGACGATGAATTTGCAATGGTTCTGGAGAGAAGGGTGACGAGCACCGTACCCGACGACCACGGTAGCGGCAAAAATTCGTCCACGAAGCGGATCGCAGGTTCTCGGACTTCCACCAAAACGACGTCGTCGAGGGAGACGCGAAGTACAGGGAAGAAAGGGCGAGGGAGCGAAGCCTCTGGAGAGCAGGTGCCGAACCTACAGGACCCGGTCGAACCAGACGTCCCATCTTTGACGGATCTCAAACAGGAGGAGGAAAGGTGCACCGAGAAGAAGAGGAGGGTATCGAGAGGAAGAGGCTGGCGGCGCAACGACTGGCGTCACAGCGGGGCTTAAGCAGTACGGAGCTGGACATTACGGTAGGTTTAATACTAAGCCCCTCGACCAAGTTCGTTACTCTGACAAAACCCGTAGTCTCCCGAACAAGAACCAAAACCTGGACCCACAGTGTCGGTCAATGAAATAAGACCTCCTGTACCGGAGATAAGGCCGCCAGACCCCGAACCAGCAATCTCACCACCACCATCAGACAAGTCTGAAGAGACACAAGACCAGAGCTTCATACCAGCGCAACTACCACATTTCGGTCACCACACTTCAGAGTCGGAGCCGAAGCTATGATAATTGACTATAGGGTCTGATGTAGGCGTACGTGACGACTTATGGATGATAACGCTACGAATTTCAAGGGGCGTAGGACTGGTTGCGAGGAGGCGTGGCTGGACATTCAAGGCGCTGAGGTGGCTTGAGTTGATCTTGGAGCCATAGATCTTCTGGATTTCGCAATATCACTGATGGCTATGCTCTTCACGGGCATCGAAAGGATCTAGGGAACTGAGGAATATCGTGTGATTTGACGGATGTGTGATGGCCTCGAGCTAGATTTCCATCTGATATGACATAGAAAATCTATCATCTACTAGCAAGTCTAGGACAATATCTATATTCCTTCTCTGTTTTTCCAAAAAGAGCTGTCTAAGATGTTCGCATCCAGCTATGAAAGAGCAACTGCACAAGTCTGCCTCTATTGAATGGCTCTTGATAGGCACGATGAGCCTTTGCCGTACTCATAGTACCCTTTCTATCTTCAGTGATGCCTGAGCCTCCCCACGTTCTAACCGTATAAACTCCCCGGATTCGATACGTTTCTTCCATTTATCAGCCTCATAGCGCGCCAGAATAACAGTCATCCGTAAGAACTGCGTGTCCAGATCTGAAGAGGGAGAGTCGGGTGTACTGTCAGGAGGCGTAGGCAATGTTCCTGATCCGTCGCTTTGCGGTCTAGTTGTCTTGAGCGGGGTAAAAGTCCACCTGCCAAACGCCCAATTGAGGATATATTGTCCCGGCTGTGCGTGTTGCTCTGCTTGGGTTGTTGAGACACTGTCGTCGGACGAAGGAGGTGGATTTGAGGCTGTTAAGATGGCTTTGATTCGGTACATCTCGTCTTTTGGAGCGGAGCGGAGGAAGGTTTCCAAGAAGCCCAGGTCTATTGACGCTGAGTGATCGGATGGGCCGGACAGAGTGATTGAGAGCACCTCCACTTCGCTTTGGTGGTCGTCCTTGTGGTCATGTGCGGCGTGGTCATGATCCCCCGTATGGCTGTGTTCAGGGCTCAGTTCTCTAGCTAGACCTCCGTCAATGCCCAGTATGACATCCTTACCCACCCATCCCTTATTCGACCTCACCCACGGCACTTCCAGCTCAAGGTCACCGACTCGATCAAGACAGTCATCAAACCTCCTCTCGTCCACATGTTCCCACTTGTTGAAGACAATCAGATCCGTATAACGCGCCTGTAGTTTCGCCGTATAGCTCGTGTCGTCGTACCCTTCCCAATTCTCGACGTCGATCACGACCACCACCCCATCCAGCACATAGTGGCCCGTCTCTCTCCCCAGCCTGTTGACTTCCATAGCCAATGTGGCTGGAAAAGCGCTGCCGCTTGTTTCGATGATGATGCGGTTTGGTACAACGTCCTTGCGGAGTGTGTCGAGGGCATCGCCGAGCTGCCCGACGAGATTACAGCATATGCATCCGTTGAGGAGTTCCTGCACACCGGATATTGCGGATGATGATGCTAGCTGCGAGTCTATGGCTAGGTCCCCGAACTCGTTCTTCAGTAGGGCTAGCTTGTAGCTTCTAGGGAGCTGGGGTATGAGATTCAGAATGAGCGTGGTTTTGCCGCTGCCTAGAAAGCCGGTGATGATGGTTATTGGTATTGGAGCCATGATTGAAGCTGCGAGGTCTGAGTCAAACTAGTGCCTATCTTTGGTAAGTTACATGCCAAAGTCAATTGATAATGACGGTTCGGCCCCACTACGAGGCTGATCAAGGCGCCAGTGGCTGGCTTCCTGGCGCGATCATCGTATCCGAGGGCACTCTCCCTCGTCCCTTCCAGTCGTACGATGTACTCTGTGCACGGAAGCCATTGGGCAAGGAACGACGTGGAGGTAATGCCAAGATGTCGGTAACCTGGCCGAGCTGTGCTCAGAAACACCGCCCCTCCTCACTACGTCATTCGTACCATTCACCTCACTGCGAGGTATTCCAATCACCTATACAATCGTGGTCCAGCATTAAACTCGTCCTCAGTTCTATTCCTCTGAGTTAAAACCTCAGTACGTCGAGAGGTGGGCACTGCCAAACCCAACCGAGCAAAAGACTGATGGTTTGATAGTAAACAACACTCCCAACAAACGACTACTCTAACGATATGGACGCACTCAAAAATGCCGTCGGCAGTGCCATGGGCGGTGGCAATCAGCAAAAATCTGGGAACCAGCAAGGCTTTAGCAACCAACAAAGCTCAATGAACCGTCCAACCGAACAGAAGCAGGGAGGTGGCGGTTTCCTCGGAGGCCTTGGCGATAAATTCAACACCGCTGCTGGTGGAGGTAGGGAGAGTGAGAAGAACGAAGATTACTTGGACAAAGGTATGTCGTCACGGATCCTGGAGAGAGCGTTGTTCCCAATTTGTGTTTCACCATTCGTCAGGCTGTTGTTGGTAATCACTATAACTTGTTGAGTACGATGGCGTGCATTTGCAATTGCACGCTTTTTCATGGCTCTTCCCCTGCATTATGATGGGTGACCATTTACTGATCAATCAAAATTACTGTAACAGGCGTCGATGCGGTTCAGCAATACGCTCTTGGCCAAGGACCTCAGGACAACGAATCGGCTATTGAGCAAGCCAAGGATGAGCAGATCTCCGACTTCATTCGCGGCCAGTACAAGAGCAACACCGGAAAGGACTTTCCCATCAAAGATAAAGAGACCAGATTCGGTTAGGTACTCAGTACCAGATGGCAACTCTGGTAATGGCACTGGCTATGAGCCCGGCGTTGGGCCCTCGCAGAGGTTATGGATGGCACGAATGGCGGCAATTGCTCTAAAGGGTGCTTAAAACTCATATCAAAGCGCTCATAGAAATAAGCCTTGAGCATACTATCATCGTTCATGGTCAATAATAACGTGAGAATTACAACATAGATTTCTCTGATGCTCAGAGACCTACAGCATCGCTCGCCAACCTGGTTCATTTGCAGTCCCCTCTTTCGGTCTCTCCAGTCCAAGATGGTCGACAACCTGGCCAATGTGATCAACGCCCCAATAACCTTCCTTCTTCCCGTCCGCATCCGTGGCTGCGATCAGTTAGCGACGTTCATCCAACCAAAGAGACTGGCTCCAGCTGGATTGCATACCAACAAACCATGGCAACCCAAAAGCGCCTTCTTCGAGTGCTTTGTTAGTGTTTGCCGCCAGCAGCTTCTTGGCATCGTCATTCGTGCTCTGTACCGACGGTTTTTCTTAGCAAATATCCTACTGCTTGATGGGGTCAATTACCCGTTCTATGACCTCTGTGGCTAGCTTCTCTCCCAAAGACTTCACCAGCACCGATCGCAACTCGTCAGTCTTTTGCACCGGTTTGAGATCAACCCAGAATGCCTGATACAGTGCGCTAAGGGCGTCCGAGAGCTTCTCAGGTTCGACCAGTGTCAGGGCGCATAGTGCACGTTGCGTCTATGGAGCAGCTTAGTCAGTGCGGTTTTTCCTCGTTGGACGGATTTTAGTACAGCCAACGTGGACGGTGGAAAGCCTTCCGGCATCTTTTCGGAGATTGGTATATTGAACTGTCGCGCGTAGCGGAGACGCTCGACACCGATCCATTTGTCTTTGTCTGATCATCTTCAGTACAATTGGCTCGAAGGGGGGTTCCGAGTATATACTCTTGATTTCAATGGGAGCCCTGTTTCCAGTCGCTTTCATCACGCCGCCGAGAAGGATGGGGACGTAGGAGACGTCGCATTGTTTGAAGACTGGGGAGTGCTGTGCTCGTTAGCTTGTCTTTTCGTTGTACATCCACCTTGTACTTTAAATAGCTTGAGACTGTGCTGATATTGAAAGTGATTGATTGAGAAAGTCATCCAACATATGAGGCCGACAGAATCATAGTGAACTGTTCGGCAGGAGTTTAGGGCTATTGCTAGGATGTATGTCTCAACGCTGCAACGACGGTAAAGGGCATGCCAAATTTGATCACGGTAGAAGATCTATCGGAATTGTATTTGAGAGGGACTGGAAACGGTGGTAAGTAATGCCGCTTCCAGGACTTCGTCGTCGTAAAGGTCTCCGCCTGAGGTTCAAAATCCGCCTACCTTTGTGATATAAAATGCGAGATAAGCAAAAGGGCTCACTATGTCAACGAAGAGGGTGAGCTTGGGTTTCGCCATGATTTGTCTTGACTACCGTATATATGAATTGAGCGGTCTATGTATGCTCCACGAAGGTGGTGTTTGGTATGGGCGAGATCAGGACGCCTATCAACAGCCGAGGTTGTTGTGTAAAAGGGCGGTGTGATTACATAATCTTATTTCCCTTACTTCTGTGCCCTATGTCCCTTTTCAATGTCCTCAGTCTCGGGTGTCTATGTTACTGTCTCATATACAGAGTCGACCGTGCCGTGTTTCTATCGTCACCTGTAAATTCCATTGTGTCCAGCTGTGAAGTCTCTACTATCGAGAGGCAAAGATGCTAGCATTTGATATGAACCGTGATGGGTAGCTGCTGCCGCCGCTGCTGCCGCGTGGTTCCTTCTTAATTGATATGTTGTTGTGAAGACTAGCTTGATACACTTCAACAGTATCTTCGCAACCACAACAACTTCTTTTCTCTTCATCATCTCTTTCTTTACATGTTATTACACCAGTACGCGCACGCTTCAGCCATTACATCGCAGTATCGCTTCAGGCATGCTACTGGCTTAACTACTTGCTGGGCGGATTACTTATCTTTCTATTATCCTACCACGGGCCAGATGGTCAGAGCACGAGAATTCAGCAGCGACGCGTCAGGCAGCGCCGAAATGCCATTCGAACCAATGGTATTCCCAGCGAACGCTCAGCCGATCCCCATTGGACCACCGGATACTGCTTCCCTAACCGCAATGCCCGAGGCCTACATGCCCACCGTCATTCCGACTGACAGCGACTGGCGTGACCACCCTCGCTGGAAGCCCTTGATTGGCACACCGAGCAGAACTCCTATCCCATCCGGTACCCTGGTTCCTGATCAGTCGCCAGCCAGAAGCTGTTCTGATGCAGCAAGTGACGTGCTGATCCCACCGTCTCCGGCCGGCTCTTTTGTGCATCGACGAAGGCGTGGTGAGTATGCCCAGCGTCCTCCTGTCTGGAGCATTCAGGCATTGGTTGAAGATACCAAGGGCTGGCACGAAATGGGAAAATCTAGTTACAATTACGAATCTCCGTGGTCGGGCAGGGTTGTTTCCAACAAGGTCTCTTACGACAACCAATTAGAGAAAATGGCCACCGTTATGACTCGGGAACCATTGATCGTTCGCATGGCCCTCAATGATATCCCGGCCAACACCTCGGCGCCCGGAAACGATACATTTATTTCCAAGATCACGACGCCTGGGGGTACTGTCGAAGAGCCGCCATACACGGATAGGGTTTTATCGAGAACGGTATTACCCTTGACATCCGAACTCGTGGTGAATCGAGTGCGTCAGGACCAACCGATCCTCAACGCCGGAGGTGGATTTCGTCACCCGTCTGCCACTGCGTTCATCACCCAGATGGTCAAACCATGGCTTTCTAACATCCCGCCTACGCCGAATGAAATGGAGTATCAGAACTCGGAGAAAAGAGCCTTACTCGGCTCATACACGGATGCTCGTTCCGAGGCCGGTATCCAAATCATGCCCGGGGCTCTGGTGGTATGTATTGGAGCGACCAGTAACTTCACTTCGGTAGAAGATCACACCGATCAGTTCAAGATGGTCTTCGGTGGCCTTTACAGGGTCCTTCAAATCTTCGGCGACACCTGGGCTTTCTGCCGGAAGCTGTCTGGGCTGTCCACGAAAGAGATGGTGGAGTCTTCCCTCATGCCAGATTCTACCGACGTGGAATGGGCCCGCCAGAAGTTGTTCGGGGCGAAGAAAGAACTCTGTTTCATGCTCATAGAACCAACCGCTACTCTGAACTTTCTCCCCTTGTGCGCCGTCACCCTGTTGGAGAACTTCGAAGACTACTGCCAGCGTGCAAAGATCGGTCCTGGATTGTCTCAACCCAGAATACCTTCCGGCGGCCCCGACACCGCCGTCGCCGCTCCAAACGCACCCAAATCTCGCCCCCGCCGAGCTGCTTCGCTGGCCCAAATCAAAGGGGACCACAGAAGATCCCACGAAGGCGGGGTCGTGATGGCGGCGCCGCGCTTCTCCAGCCTCGACAAGACATTCACCGATTACCGCAGGCCCGACGGCGTATTGGTACCCTTGTGGGTGTACAAAGACTACCTCAAGCCGATCATGACGAAGAGGCCGCAACGGATCTGGCGGGACCGCGAAACCGTCATGGCCGCGTTCGAAGAGCGCCAAGATGCCGAAAAACACTTGCCCACACCGGACGACCCAGCTGCCGCCATGGCGCCTCGGCCCAGCGTCTCGACCCTGAACGGCCGCTTCGACACCGTCTCGCTCCGCACCGTCGACCCCGCCGACTCGGCCAGCAACCCCGCCGCTGCCGCCACTGCCGTGCGACCCGTCCAAGTACTCGTCAACGGTACCCCTCGCCGTATCGAAGACACGGCTATGACGCCGCCTCGATCGGAGCAGGATTCCTTGTCCGGCGCCACGGCCAGGGAGTTGCGCCTGGGTACCTGGACCCGGATCAAGTTCGCCACGCAGAGACTCGGTACGCAGGGCCGACAGAGGGCGAGGGACTACTTTGCTCCGCCGGCGTGGGTGCGGAAGAGTCCGCATCGGGTTCGATCGCTCTTCTGAGGTTGCCAGAGTCACGCTGGCGGAGTTGGTTGGGACTTGGTATACCCGGACCAGGCCGGGGCGCGTTTCTGGACGGTCGGGATTGTCTTGGCTTTCTTGACGATGTTGATGAGGTCAGCAACACGGTTTAATGCGGTTTGGGAAGGCTTTGGCTACGGCTCAAGGGTTTTGGGCATCAGATTGTCATCTTGTTTCTTTCGATCGTGTGTCTCAATGTGTCTACTATGGTTTTCGTCTTCATTCATGGCCATCACACTCGTTACGGGTCTGTACTGCACAGCGATATTGGGTGAGTCGCAATAGAGGCCTGCTCTAGGTAGTTGTAGGTAGCGCAACGGCAATCATTCCGTCTCTACCGGAGAACACTACTCCATCCCGTTCCGTTCCCAAAAAAAAAAAAGAGACCAAAACCAAACCCAAAAAAATTTCACTCACCTACGCTTACGGCTAGTTGCTCACAGCCCATCATAACCCCTCCTCGCCGCCAAGCTCGCCCTTGACCCGGCAAGCACGTCGTCCCAGAAACTGTAGAAACTACTCCTCCTCTTCTCCATCTTCCCTCCTTTCCCCTTCCCACTCCCACTCCTCCTCCCCCCCAACCCATGCAATCTCCGACTCGTATACTCGTCCTCGTACGGAATCGGCGGCGGCGCCGGCGGGAACCGCGAACGAGACTGCTGGGAGGTCGGCGAGGGTGCGGAGACGGCGCCGCGGCGGGTGGTGGTGCGAGTGCTAGTGCTAATGGGGAGGAGGGGGGTTTGAAAATCGAAGGGGCTGAGGTGGTGTTCGAGATTAGTGGAGGGGGGGGAGATGGGGGAGTGGAAGTCGGTGAAGAGCGTGGAGTTGGTGTAACGGCGGGAGTGGGTCATGTCTGAGACTGGTGAGAGGGACTCAAATTCGGCGTTGGCGAGCGGGAACGGCGCCGTGTAGGGGGAGGAGTATTCGGCGAGGCCTGGTTGGGGGATGGCTTGTTAGCGGGGCTGGGTATAGGCGGTCGGCTGGGTGGGGAGGGAGGGGAAGAGTTTGGAGTGAGTGTGAAGGGTTGGGGTGGGGAGGGGATGACTTACAGCGTGCGCAGACGCCACTGCTTCGTGACTCCTTCGGCATCGGGTCGTGGCAGATGCGACATCGTCCGTCCCTGCTGCCACCGTGAGCGTCACCGGCAGTCTTCGCAGTAGGAGCAGACGGCTTGTCAGCGTTTCTCCGCTCGCGCTCACGCTCCTCGGAGCTCTTCCCCAGAAAATCCCCCCACCGCGTCGTCCTCGCGCCCTTCGCCCTCACCTCACCGTCCCCCAAATCGATCCCCAACCCCACCACCCCCGCCTGGCTCGGCATGCGCCGTACCGTGTGTACCTCCACCGCCCTTAACCCTGCCACCGTCGTGCTAGACGCCGTCGGCATCACGACGTTCTTCCGCCCCCTCCTCGTCCCTCCCCTCCCCCTGACCACCCTCACGACGCCTCCCTCCGCGCGCGGCTCAGGGAACGAGTAGTCCTTCCCGCTATCCGTGCGCACGACGGCCGCGCCGCCTTGCAGCGGCGCCGAGATGAGCGCTTTGCGGGCGCGACTTTGTTTTTCTTTGCGCTGGCGGCGGTAGGACTGGAAGAGGGAGGGGGGTTGTGGTTTGGGAGAGGGGGGAGGGGCGGGGCGGGTGGATGAGGGTTGGAGGATGGGTATGGGGAGGGGTCGGGGGGTTGGGTTGGGGGCGGTGGAGGTGCTGGTGGTAGGGTTCGCTTTCTTGGCGCGGGACTTGGCTTTGCGCTTTTGGAGCTGGCGCGAGACGAAGGACCAGAAGAGGGCTGCGTCGGAGGGGGGGGAGGGGCGGGTTTGGGGTGGGGCCGGGGCCGTGGGTCGGGTGTTGGTGGTTGGGTCGGGGTTGCTGCGGTTGCGGTTAGTGGGGTGGCTGTAGGAGAGGGAGTCCTCCCGCGGGGGAAGGGAGTAGGGGTTTGAGCCTGGGTAGAGGTGCGGGTCTTGGAGGTGGAGTTGGGCGTGATGATGTTGCGAGGAACGCTGGGTCGCGAGCTTGGGGCGGCGGTCGGCGTTTGAGGGCATTTTCGCGGTTTGGTTGTTGGATTGGGTTGGGTTGGGGTTGGTAAGTGAGAAGTGGTGTATATGATTTGGTATGTAGAAACGTAGAAACGAATATATGAAGAGAAAGAGAGGGCAAGGGGGGGGTTGCGGGTTTTATTGTTTTTCGCAGCCCTACAGATTATGGACGGACAAAGGAGATCGGGGACAATGGGAGATGGAGAGAACATAAAGAAGGAAAGACTCGAGAGACAAAGGAGAAGGTGGTTGATGTTGATCCTACAATATTGCCATTGTCTTTGTGCGTGCCATGTGCCCCGAACAAGGGGAAAGGTCGTGCCCATCCTTCTCCACCAGGGCTTGGTGGAGCGGGTTGAAGATCGAGGATGAGGTTGTGTATCTCTCTGACCGTCAAGCTCGTTGTTCTGTAGATTTAGTCCTTTGGACACCGTTTTTGAGTTACGGCGCTTCCATGATCGAAGTCATAACAGACTATGCATACGAAGAAATGAAGTCGTCCACCTGTTATCGACATGGGGGATTTGGAAAGATGAAGACCAGGGGGTACCTTAGTAATCCTGGGGAGATGACTAAGCAGAGAAGTACTGCCCCGGTCTCAAATGTTAGTTGTACGAGTGGAGGATTCCACCAGGACACAGGTCAGATGGTCTCACTAAAACCTCAGATGATCCTACACTAATTCTGAACTTTAAGATTTTTTGTGAAGCTAACAAGCAAGAAATTGAAATTGTGACTGTGTAATTCATTAATAATTCATTACAAATCTATTAAGAATCTATTTGTAACTGGTTAGTGATTAAGGATTGATGTTTGAGGTTAGATGATTAGAATTAGGAAATTTGAGTTAGCAATATGAAATATATTGAGAATGCATTTCAGATACATTAGTGTGTTTGTGTGTTAGAGGTTAAGTTAGAACTAATATATTGTGAATTGATTAGTAATATATTCAAAGAATTTGGATCTCAGTTGATCTTGAGGTGTTTTGAAAGGTCAAATGATCTTTTGATAATCTCTGTTGAGATCATCTGAGGTTTTAGTGAGACCATCCGACATGTGTGGTCGGATTCCACCCAGAGAAGTTATAGTATCTTAACTATCTCCCAGGGCTGGCAGCTTGAGTGATCGTTACAGAAGAGGCCTTCATGTGTATCTTTATATTTTTCGAGTCAAAAGGACCATGCAGTTCAACCTCTGAATGGAGCTTTCCGCAGACTCCAAGCCTAATCGCCGGGTCGGTGAATCGACAGATAGGCGGCATCATTATTAACAGTTATGGCGGGATGACGAGTTCAGAAGGTTGTTTTAACATCTTAACGAGGCAATAAAATAAATGCTGTAAAGTCGTAGATACCTTCTTCATAACAACCAAACACTTCATACTCTCCCGAATTACACCCCTATATTGAGTTGTGAAAGATCTAGATCGGTGGGAGCCAGCCCAAGAATACAACAGACGGAACGAAACGAAAGACGCCCCCGTCCCAATAACATATTTCCGTCGACAAGAAGACGCGAGCCTTTTTAGTGATTCGAAGGTAAAGGAACAGCAGAAAGAGAAGGACTCGAAGTGACAAGTTCGCCAACATGTATTACGCAACGGTATCTATCATCAAAGAGCAAAAGCCACCACCCCAACAACCCCCAAAACCCCAACCAACCCCTCCAACCCCATCGTCATCCCCGCCGCCACCCCCTCAAACGGCATAATCGGACTCGTCGACGGCGCCGGCGACACCACCGGCGGCGACGACAGGGGCGCCGTGGCATTGCTCTCGTAATGGGCCGGCTGCGGCGCTGCTGCAGGCTTGGAGGCCGGAGCCGCGGGCGCCGTCGACACGGCGGCGTTCGGCGCGGTAGAGGAGGGGCTGATGCACGACGTGGGCATGGTCAGGGTAGCCGTGACGGGGGCGGTGCCGCAGACGGTGCAGACGGTGCGGGTGACGGTGAAGCCGGAGGGGACGTAAGTGCTCGGGTAGGCGGTGCCGGTGTTGGAGCAGGGCTCGGTGACGGTGTAGGTGGTCAGGGCCAGGCGCGAGGAGCCGCCGGTGGAGCAAAAGGCCGACAAGGCGGTCTCGTAGGTGGTGGTGTACTGGGCGGCGCGGGAGGCGGCGCTGCTGTCGGTGCACAGGGGGCAGTAGGTCGTGGTCGTCGTGTCCGTTTTGGTGATGAGCGTGGCGCCGGTGGGGACGGGCGGCGGGGCGGTGGTGCATTCGTCGTAGTAGATGGTCTCGTAGACGGGGGACATTGTCGGGGAGGAGGTGGTGGTTGGGTGGGGCATGGTTGAGGTGATTTGCGCGGAGACTCCGATGACAGCTAGGCCGACGACTGTTGCGATGAGGGTTTTCATCTTGCCTGCTTTGAGCTGTTGCTGATGAGGGAGAGTTTGGTAGGTAGGAGGACGACGGATGTTAGTGGTGATACAGAGGAGAGGCTCGATTTCAAAGGAGTGACTGTAGGAAAACCTTTACGTGTATACGACAGCGAGCGTAAGTGAGCAAAGCTGAAGGCGAGGTGAAAGTGTTCAAGGACAGACGTGTTTATAAGGAAGGGCGGGCTATTACTGTTTGTTTGCATACGCGTGAAATGTGTGACTGGAATGTAACAGCGGCCATATGCTTTGGAATGTGCTAATAGATGGAAGCCGGAGCCTCATGTAAGGGTTACACTCGAGAAGCATGAGTGGGTATTTACGCATTCCACAGAGATCTCCATATAGAATGCATAAGAGATGAACGCTTGGCACAGCAAAGCAAAGCACCACCGAAAAGTGATCCACCCTTAATGAAGACCAGGAAAGGCCCAGACGACAGCAAGAGATCCTACTCCGTACTCATCACGTACAAGCATCCAGAACACAAGACCGACCGCCAACCCCGACGGAATCCCTCCAGACTACCCACTCCAAATTATACGTGGTAACGACAAACGAAGAGCGAATGTCACCAGAATTGTCTCCCATCATCGACATTCCCCTCCCATCGCCCTCACCGAAGAGGACCCTGAACGGGAGGCGAACTTCCTATTTATCCGGGACTGATATGCTCCTCAATCTCCAGAACCACTGCGCCCGTGAAGACGCATGGCAACACATCGCTGTAGGGGAGAGCTAAGCGGTGGTCGTGGCTGGTTCCGTTGGCTTTTTGATGAGGAGAGAAAAAGAAAAGAGGAAGAAGGATACGGGTTCGGAAGGTTTTGTGCGCGACGAGAACCGAAGTCAGGTGATTTAGCGCGGCTCGGCTTGGTCATATCGGAGGCTTACTGACAATATGTCATTGGACATTTAATCGCTGTATTGGATGGGCCAGAATTGTGTTGATGATGATCAAATTATATCTCTATATCCGTTGAGAACGGAACGTATCTGATATCTTAAAGTCGTTGTGGTTCTCCCATCCTGAGAAGCAAGACTCCTACCTCATGCCAACGCCAGAGCTTCATATCACCACGATGAGTGAAATGCCTAAGTCAAGCCTGCAATACTTTCGCCATATGATGCAACACACACATTAAGAAAACACAGCCCGGAACACCCCGGTGAACTCGATGATCCTCTCGATGGATACATCGTCGGACATCCATCAGCAATGACGATACAACGTCGAGATACTCGTAGTCCTAGTCGCCGCTGCTTGTTTCGGGCCTGGTACATGGCAACAGAGGGTCACCTCAACGTATTGAGGGACGCAAATAATCAAAGGGTCATCGAAGCGCGATCGAGTCGCTCGATGCTGTATAGCAAGGCGAAGAGGACTCGGAGATAGGACGGGAAGTTGAACACGAAGCACCGTTAACTGTGAGTAATGCGTTAACGCCAAACACCCAAAGCTCGACCACAGGTGACAAGAGAAGCATAGAAGGGGACCGGTAATCCCCTGCAAGCACGAAGAATGGTGTAACTATTGGAGCCGACATACCTCCAACTTAAATGCTCAACAAACACCAGATCATGAGTTACCAATGGGTGCCTGCTCGTTGGTCGACTTCCACACCCCGGCTCCTACAGCCTTCGAGATGCCGATGCCAATGCCAACCGCAGCCCCGACAATCAGCAGAGCAATGACTATCTTCGCCCACAACTTCTGTCTCTTGTTAAGCTTCCTCATCGGGTTCCATTGGTGTCGCTCACACATCAACAGGTTGCCCTTCTTTTTCAGCGCATTCCGTCCCGACCTAGTGGTGCACTCCCTACTCTTCCTCGATAGGTCCAGTGACTTCCTGCTGTGGCCTGCTTCGAGGTCGGTCTCATGCACCTGGATGTGAACGTTTGGTTCACTCTTGAGTTGTTCGAAAGAGGTCCGAGTGGTCGGGTGACAGTAGAAGGCGGAGAAGGGGTGGGTGGAGGTCGGGTCGTATTCTTCGTTCGCTGCGGTATCGACCGGTGTGAGGGTCATGCTGGATTTGGCATCTTCACTGGGACGTTCGACTGTGAGCTGTTGAGGAGGAGTTGTGAGGGGCGACGTTTTGACTATCTCCGCACCGACGATGGGTTTCTCGCCCAGGGACATTGTAACTCGTCACGAAGACTCAGTTCGCTGGTTCCGAGGAGATTGTCGAAACTCAAGTTTATGGAAGAGACCGTGATGTAAGATAGGTGACAGCTGGCTATGGTGGGGTGGGGGTGAAGCTGCAGAAGGTGAGCTTTCGCTTCAGTCAGAGTCGTCGTCCTGCAGATGGTTGCCGCAATGCGACTCAGCGGTTGCAGTGTGCCGAGGGATGGACTGATTGCTTCGATTGTCGATCAAGCAATTGATGCTCTATAACGGGTTGAGTGCCTATCGACAAGTGGTGATGGTTCGAGACAGTTTCGGCTCCGCAAAGGGGCTCTCCCTTTTGGATTTGAATAGGGGCCCAAGGTGGAAATGTTTAAACTATGTATTGGAAGATGTCGTCGGTCTAATCAAGCTGAGAGAAGAGAGTCGTAAGGTAGAGAAGAGAAGTGAAGAAAAGAGAAAGAGAAGAGGAGAAGGAGGAGCGATCATGATAGTTGAGCTAGGCCTTGCACTGTAGCTTTGCTTGTTTGCTTGCTTGCTGTATTTGGTCAAGTTTCAATCACAAAATTCAACCTAAGGTACCTTGGAGTAACTGTCTCGGCTTGTCCCAGGAGCTTGGTCCAAAGGGGGAAAGTGGCGTGGGTAGCTTAAGCTAACGTTAGTGCGTGGCTGCTTGTCATCCAAAAGGGTTAGTCAAGGGTCGCGTCCCGTCCTTCTGCCTTACCCTAATTAATATGCAGTCATAAATCGGAGGCCAACATCCCTTCATCAGAATCGAGCATCACCAATTCATACCTTATTGATATTGAGTATGATGATGATTACTGAACTGTATAGTGGCTCAGGTGACTGATTTCTGTCTGTTAAGAGAGTCATCATTATCTTATGAGTAAAAGACTCCACTGATCCATGTGACTGCATAAAAGACTTTATCTTATGAGTAAAAGACTCTGCTGGTCCATGTGACTGCATAAAAGACTCAGATGATAGTTGACTCAAAAAAAAGACTCAGATAAACTCAATGTTAAGTGCTAATCTGAATAGTCTTTGTGTCTTAGAATGTGTTGATGTGTCAAAATGTAAATAAACATTAGAATAGTAAATAGACAAATAAACAATAAATATTTATATATTTAAATTGCTTCTATTTACTAATTATATGATCTACAGCATGTAGAGCATTATGCTTTATCTGATGACATGTGCTGCAGTGATAAACTGCATTTTTCAGTCTTAAATTCTCATTAATGTTTTTCAAATCATTCTGATGCAGCTCATACAGAGCACACATATTCTCTGTTTGAATTCATTTCTTCTTAAATCTTCTGCAAGACACATGAATGTGTAAAGAGTTGCACTTTATGTTGTTGATAAAATGAAAATTGCTGACATTAACAGCTGTCATCAGCTTAAAATAGATGGCAGTTTAGACTGTCACTGAGAGAATGATGATGAGATTGAAATGTGTCAAATGATGAATGTAAACATCAAATGCTTAATGACAGTGATGTGTTTACTATAGACAAAGAATTAGTGTTGAAGTAAAGTCTATTCAAGTCTTTTTTTTGGGTCAACTATCATCTGAGTCTTTTATGCAGTTGCATGGATCAGCGGAGTCTTTTACCCTTATCTTATTTTATTGATCCAGAGACTCTCACCCGAACCAATTTACCGATTCCTGTTTACCTGGTACTACTGTTCGGCAACTTGAAATCAAGCCCTCGGCCCCTCTTCCCAATTGGAAGCCAAAGCTTTCTAGGTTAGCGGCTTACCCTAAGGTACTTTGTACCTAGCCCGCACCACGCGGCCCTACCTTAAGTTACAGGATACAGGCACCTTAGCGAGCCGGATATGGACAATCTCTGCACCCTCTGCATTAACTTAAGCCCTTCCCAAGCCTGGCCCTTGACTTACTGTAACTGGACCTGTATAGTACCTTATCCACGACTGCAGGCCGCAGAATGCAGGACGCAGGACGTGGGCCCCTGTTCTTTGGGTACACAAATCAACTGCCGCGTGCACCACACCACCGCACGCTGATCACTGCTCTGTTAATGTGTAGCCCAGACCGTCGGTACCTCTTAGCCTTTGGGGGTTCGGGAACAGTCTGATGCCAGAGCGGAACCAGACAGCTTAATGTCTCGCGTGACCATTGCTTGTGTGGTGCACGATATAGACATATTAGTGTCAATGTTTGCCCGTTAGATCCTGTAGATGCTGCATTTGAGCCCTTGTTGAACTCATGGTTGAGGCTCTCCTCCTGCAGCCTCAACACTTGGTATGATCAGAGAAGCGGAAAGGGCTCTCCGTCATAATATGTATCAGTCTCCCCAAAACGCCCTTTCGCCAAGCGTGAAGCACGCACGCACATCAAGGCTCCGGTGCATCTCCGTGAGTGTGCCTCTGACGCCGTGGCCGAGTCCACTTCCCAGAGGGATCTCTCCAGAAATTGGGAACCCACCTCTGTCGGTCCTCCTCGACGGTGAAGAAAGATGTCGAAGACACCCAGGTGAGAGCAAGGCTGGGCGGACCGATAAGTAGCGTGAGCACGATCTTGAAGCTGACGTCCAATGGGCTGCGGATCCAGAATACCAGCAACGGCGCGACGCAGATTCGCAAGGTAAGCGCTATGACGAAGATCGATAGCGCTGTACGGTTCCAAAGCCATGTCAGGAGCCATAACACGAAGACACGCGCGGGCATCTCGCTTCCAGGCGATATGTTGCCGTACGCTCGAGCCATGCGGAGGCATGTCGGTCTGATGCTCGTGACGAAAGAGTTGCGGATCAGGAGCCGGGTGCCGTACGCAATCGCTGCAAGAACGACGCCCACAATGACGAAGGTGGACAGCGGAACTCGATTCTCAAGCTCGTTGATCTGCATGCTGAAAGCGCTCGCTGCGAAAGAGAGCGGGATGGAAATGAAGCCGAGCTCCGGTGATCGCGAGACACTCTCTGCTTCGGCAATTTGCCGTTTTTACTCGAGGATGGCGAGGTCGGCGCGCAGCGATATGTGGCACATCTCGGTCCTGTCCGCCAGCTTTTTAATACCGCGGTGCAGCTTGAACACAATGTCATGCACTTGAGCTAGGGCTGGAGTTCCCTGGAGATAGTAGTGGACGAGGCCTTCGATGGAAGGACGTTGTCAATGGTAGTTCAATGACAATTCTGTTGATTGATGTCTGCCAGTGCAGTAGTCGCTCCTGCAGTAGATAATCGTTCATAAAGCTGAGGCTGACCTCATCTAGAGCTGCCGCAATGAGTCGTAAAAAGCCCTTGCATGTCTAATGACACGATGTTGAGCAGTGCTACGCAAGGGTCTATTTGCGAATCGTCCCCTTGGCCAGCAAGATGCTTCCTCCAGCCGTGCAGATCATCGTGGGTGGATCTGAGAGACTCAAGCTGATGGCTCAGTTCCAAGGCGAGGATGAGACCTGTGCGAGCGCCTTTGGATAAGGAGCTAGACGAAGGCGGTGGGAGCCGTAAGGAAGGTGGAATATAAGGTGACAGTTTGCTCTCTGCCATGGTCCTCGGCCTTTGAAGTTGGGTCCCCTGGACACTACCTCATGGATAAAGGTTGCTAATGGGTCCAGTAACCAGACATCTTTGAGATGTCAGCGTTCTGCGTCTAAGTATAGATGACAATGAGGATGTGGCTGCACGGGAAAGTATGTATCTCCTAAGAGAGTGCGTGCTCGTAATATCCTACTACGATGCTGTCTGGAGTTCTTTGCGAGGGAGGTAGCGCTCTCTTGCAGTAGATTGTACCGCCAGTAAAACGCAGTGCTCTGTTTCGGGAGTAACGGACAAGCAAATTCCTGCCTTTTGCTCTCGAGTGGATGGATGGGAAGAGACGGATGGAGAAGTGGGGAACGGGACGGCAAAGGCCCGCAAGATCTGTAAGGTATTTTCAAGTCTGGCCTTGGGTCTGTCAAGCGAGAGACTGGGGTAGGAAAATGGTCTGAGCAGTGCATGGGAGGCATGCGTCTCAAAGTCCGTTGAGAGCTGAAAACGTGCAGACTTTCGTGAGCTGAGCGAGCTAAGAGGCATTGTTGCTGACCTCACAGGTCAGGGGACTCAGGTGGTCTCACTAAAACATCGGATGATCTTGACAGCTGACTGACTGACAGAGTTGATTGGAAGACCATCTGACCTTCTGAAACACCTCAAGACCAATTAATTGAAGTCCAATCTCTTGGAATAACGTTACATTATGAAAAACTCCAATTTACAAGACCATCCAAGGCTTTAGTGAGACCACCCGACCTACATAAGGTATGTCCCATTCCTCTGCTTCCATAACTACACCTTCAGCAACAGCCTCTGAGACCGCAGCCGAGCGACCACCCAAGGAAAACAACAAGGTCGGTACACACACGTTCTCGTTTCAGCCTTCGGGCGGGACTGACTGTCTCAGATGGAGCCACTCCTTACAAACGCAAGCATTAGTTTTCACACCAACGACGAGGACAAGGACGATGACACCCACGTCACAATCACCGTGAGAGATGAGAACGACACCACGGCGGCTCGAGTCGATAGCAATTTCTCCCGCTTCCCTGACCATAGCGATGCTGGTCCGTACCCGCTGCAGATTCGCAATTCCAGTGGCAAATCTGTTCTGCAGCGCGGGAGTATCACGATACGCGTTGATCCAAACGGCCATGACACTTGGAGGTTCAACTGGGAGTTGGATCTCCATTTTAGCGATGGTTCTCACCTGGGCGCAGCCGTGACTGGTAATCAGCTCAGTCAAAATGCCAGGCAGGACACTTGGGGCCTCCAGGGAATCATCCGTCTAAGCAGACTATGAGGAAAAGTCGGAGTATGCGACAGGAAAAGGGGCGATTCCTAACCTCAAACCGGCCGCCCGTGCACTGTCTCCATTCAGCCAACCAACTCCGAACCCGCCTGTATCCTCAATCAAGGGGGATTTCTTTTTTTTCCATCGCCATGTATGCCAACTGCAACTCTGCAAATTCATCGATTTTGCTCTTTCCCCTGCCCAACGATGCTTTGCCCATATCTTGCTCAATTTTGACTGTTTATTGTCTAACCCAAAAGCCGGAGAAGTGGCGGAGGGAGGAAGAAGGCGAGAACCCGAGACGGAAAACAGTCGGAAAATTTGCAATTTCTGGTGTTCTCGACGTGATGGCGCCGAAAGGTCTTATTTCTGCGCGGGAACGCTCGTCTCAGAAGCAATGATGAGTGACCTCAAAGCTGCATACCTACCGACCGCAATGAAAGGGGCACCAATAGTAGGAAGAACGTACACAGCGTAAGTGAGACCATTCAGAGCAGCCCAGGATGTCTGGAAAGAGGGCTAGTGATCCCAGGTATAGAAGAGCCCATTTTGAAGCATACGGCCTGAACCTTCGACGTAAGAAGTTGGTCTTCCAGGTGTGTGGTAAAGGGTCTTGATAAGATGTTTCATGATATCCGGACCTATTCAGGTGCTCTTCGAAGAATTCAGGGTTCAACTGCAGGTAGAAGCCTAATGCTTCGGGGACACTGGTACTTAGATCTTGTATGAAAATCATTCGTACAGTGTCTTCGGGCTGTGTGGTGAAGATGCTGCCGGCAGAATTAGCCATTGCCTGCCAGCGTTCGATCAGGACTCGATCCCTGAAGTTTTCGTGCATATCTGCCTGAGTACCTTCAAAGAATGAGTACAAGCAGTTCGCAAAGTGTCGACTACTTTTCTGAACGTTAATGAGATGGTCAAGGCCCAAAGATAGTCTATTAATAATATCCTTATATTGTTGTCGCTGCTCGAAGGTGCAAGGTCTTTTGCCAGTCGGCCACTGATTTGGTGCACTCCTAGCACTCGACGGCGATGAAGCTCCGCTGGAATAGTCGACGTGCACGGATCTGATTGACAGACTCTCGCGTTGAGGTCTGATCCGCAGGTCGTCTGCATGTTGTTCGACAGCCTCTTGGGCCACCGGATGCGTCTCTCGGGAAGCCCTATTCACCCCCAAGAGCACCGAGTGACTGCGTCGCAAACTTAAACTGCGTGCCCGCCGAAGTAGACGCTGAACAGGAACAGTTGGATGAACATCAAGGCTTAGCGAAGAGGCGGCTCCCCGTCTGTCGTTGGGTAATCGGGGTCACCTCCATTATTGTGTCGATGCTTTGGCGATAGTAGGCAGACGTAGCTTTGGATCAAGGACAACAACACGGTGGCTGGCGATGAGGTCCAGCTGTACGTGCTGCCGGCTACGAACCTTCTGCTTGTCAGGAGAGCCAAGAGACCTCCAGGGGATACTAGGATACGAAAACCATCCGACGTACGATGCTACCTGACCC
>JAABUY010000972.1_pt1 | contig 42589 bp, 19 predicted proteins | sample 5560271 | NCBI WGS metagenome assembly JAABUY01 (sample SAMN10711886, study PRJNA513374) | rock metagenome | isolation source: Antarctica rocks | place: Antarctica: Victoria Land, University Valley
ATGCTGATTCTGCTAAAGCTGAATTTATCATAAATCTTAATAGTCAGTAATACTGCTAAAGCTGAATTAACTGTGAATCTCAATAACTGATGTATACAGCTACTGTTAATGTGCTGATTCTGCTAAAGCTGAATTTATTATGAATCTTAATAATCAGTAATACTGCTAAAGCTGAATTAACTATGAATCTTAATAGCTGATGTACTCAGCTGTCATCACACTAGAAGTATGCACTTTCTCTGAGAAGCTTCTTGCTAATTTGAGCTCATAATTTTTTAAAAGAAATGAATACTCATACTATATTATACTGTTTAGTGAAATCTCTAAACTGTATTGTCTATGAGCATATCTTGATCAAGAGAGTTACAGAAAAAGTAGAAAGAATGTTGACTGTAGTTAATGTAAACAGAGTTTTTACTTAGCTTCTGACACTAATTCTATCTCACTTCATAGAAGCAGCTAGAACATCACTTCTCAACAATAATTCATTAAACAATTCTTAAAATCAATCTTAAAGTCATGAAAAATCAATTATATCTAAATTAAACAAGTCAGATATGAAAGCTTATTGAATTTGATGTAAAAAGAATAAAGTATATTTTTATTATAAAAAGTTCTTATATATAGTTAAAGACTGCTGAGACAACAAGAACACTGATAAGAGTAAAGATAAGAATAAAGATAAGAATAAGAATAAAAATAAGAAAAAGAATAAAGATAAGAAGAAGTTAAAGATTATTGAAGTTGATTTAGACAATTTGAAAAATTAAAGTTGTTTATAAATATAAAAGTGTTTATAAACAAGTTGATAGAAGCTTCTATTCAACTTAATAATGACTTAGATAAAGTATTTACACTGAATGATCTGAAATTCTTATTATTGAATATGATCTTTAATTAAATTAACATTCTCAATTTAAATTTATATATTTTTGCAGATCACATTCAAGACAGACTGAACAAGATAAATGTGAAAGTATTAATTGATTTAAATATAAACTAAATATATATCTTCTTGATAGTTGTCAATTAAATGTTAATTAATAATTAATATGAAATTAAACTGCTTAAAATATTCTTGTTAAATAAGCAAATCATTTAATTAACTGTAAAGCTGATCTTTCATCTCAAGATAAATAGCTTTTAACAATGATTAAAAGCATAAATTATAAATCTTTAAGAATATAATCTTATTTTGAAGTTAATCTGATTAAAAGTCATTAATTCTCAGATTGATTAAGCTACAGACTGTATAAAAATTCAGAATTAACAATGAAAACATCATTATCTGTTTCTGAAAAAGCAACAATAAGCTGTAAATGAATCAATATTAAATGTAATTAAAGAACACACAGCTATGAAGACACTTCAAAAGCACAGAACTGTTAAATATTTATTAATGATTTAATAGAACTCAAAGAAGTTAAAAGTTGAACTGTTAATCATTATAGATGAATGACTAAAAGTCATTATTGAAGAGTTTTAATTCATATTTAGATTAACTTTATCAGACAAATTATCATCTAAATAAGTATTTAAACATAACATTAACATCAACAACATTAAGTCTATTAACATAAATGCTTATTCTCTGTCACAGCTACAGCTGAATAAACAGATTAAACAGATAATAGAGCTACTGAATAAAGATTTGATTTGTGAATTTATAAATTTATAAGATTTTTCAATTCTGTTCATTAAAAAGAAAAAGAATACATGATGAATGTGCATTGATTACAGAGTGTTAAACAACATTATTGTTAAAAATGAATATTCATTTTCTTAAATTCAGAAATGTCTAGATCAAATCAACAAAGCTTAATATTTAATTAAGCTTAATTTTATTTTGAGCTATTATTAAGTTTATATAATTAAAAACAATACAAAAAAGACTGTCTTCAACACTTATTACAATAAATATAAGTTCACAGCTATGTTCTTTAAGCTATGCAATGTCTCAGCAACATTTCAGTCAATGATGAACTCTATATTACAGAACTTACTCAACAAGTTTTGCCTAATATATCTTAACAACATACTGATCTTTTCTAACTCAATTTTAAATCATCAAAAACACTTACAAATCATTCTCAGTATCTTAAAGAAACATAAGCTATATGTTAAGTTTAATAAGTGCACTGTTGAGGCAAAAATTCTTAAGTTTTATAAATATATTATGAGACAAGACACACTACAGCTAATCTTTATTAAGATATTAGTCATTAAGAATTGATCTGTCTCAAAGATAACACATTATATACAGCAGTTTCTTGAACTGACTTTGTACTATTGATGATTTATATAAGAATTTACATGAATCACAGCACTGCTATTAAATTTGCTTAAGAAAAACAATATTAAGTTGCATACAAAGAAGAATTAATTCATTGTCTAAAATACATTATGTAACAGTGTCTTTCAACAGCTTAAAAATGCACTTACATTTAAATCAATACTTATTTAAGTAACTGTATACAAATCATTTACTATCAAAACAGACACTTTTAAATGAGCAATTGACTATGCTTTAATGCAGAATGAAATGAATGAGAAACTTTATTTAATTATTTATGATGATTAAAAATTACAAGATGCAGAGCTTAATTATTCTGTTTATGAAAAGAAGTTATTGATCATTAAGTATGCACTTTGAACTTGACAGTACTATATTGAAAATGATTATACTATAACTATAATTATGAATTATGAAGATCTACAATATTTAAAGAATACATTACACTCATTTAAACAACTAACTCAATGAATTAATGAATTTCAGCAGTATGATTTTAACATTTAATATTAACTTAAAGCTCAGACTGTCATATTAGATTTAATTAGTCATTAACTTAATTTTATAGAAAAAGACTCAGTAAATAAAGTGTTTTTAAATGCTCTGTGAGAACTAGACAATGTGAAATGAAAGAAAGCAATAATATTATATTTAAAAAATGATATAAAATCTGAAAAGTCATTGCTTTGCAAGCATATATACAAAAATAATGTGATGAATCAATTTTGACTACATTACAATTTGAAATTGAACAACTTATATTTAATTTGAAAGTAAAATGACAGCAAAATGTCATTTTTACAGTTTTAGTACTGTGCAAACTTTTTAAAACATATACACATCAAATATGAGTATCTAGAAGTGTCAGAACTGCTAAAAGTCATTTAACTTTAAGCTTAATAACATAAATTATTGTAGAATATTAAATCATTTATAAAGCATTGTCTTAACTGTTAAATTGTTCAACAACTTTGAAAACATCAAGAGATTAAAGAATATTTATATTTAATTTATAAGAATTTATTATCATTTAAAAGATAAAGAATCAATATGATTGTTAGATATATAACTCATGATAGCTGTGCTATTAGTGTGGTGCCACCTTTTAACAGGTTATGAGCCCAAGTTGGTGTAATGGTATTGAACATGTGTTGGCTGCCTTACCTGTGTAAGCCCAAGGTTATGAGTTCAAACTATGTTGCATGCGCATTCTTTCTGCCTGTGAGAAGCTGAGTAAGCGACGTATGAGTGTGCTGGCCGATTGCGGGTTAGGGAAAGTGTTAGATATATAACCCATGATAGCTGTGCTATTAGTGTGGTGCCACCTTTTAACAATGATAAACATATTATCTTAAATACTTCAAGAAAACTGCTGAAAACTTATTTATTAAAGACTTATGCATTAAAAATGCTCACAGAGCATGTTTTATGAAATTTAATTCATGATAATTAGCTTATAAAAGTATATATTTTTAATGTCAATGAATTTTAAGTTAATTCAGAGCTGCAAAGCAGTCTAAAATGAACTAAACTATCTGTGCAGTGATTAAGTCTTAAAGTTAATAAGATTCTTAAATAAAAAAAGTTATCATTGTTTTTTTATAAAGAATTCTTGATCATATCTCAGACTGAATGAGATTGCAGACAAAAGAAAGAGTTATATAAGCTTTTAATAAAGAAGAAAGAAGATCTTTTTTAAAAGACAATTTATAAAATATAAAAATGTTATGAATAAATAAATTTATCTATACTCTCATTACAAAACATTTCAAAAGCACATTAAAGCATTATTTCTTCTGAACTGATCTTGACTGAAGTGAATGATGTAATGAATACATTACAGAAGATTATTGAAAGTTAAAAAGATGTTGATGACTTGATTTTAACATTTATAATAAAAGAAAGATGTAATTAGAAGAAAGTGAAAGTTCTGACATTACATAATATTAAGAAAAATTTAAATGATTAAAAATAACTCAATAAAGATTTGCAACAATAATATGATGAGTTGAAGTCAAAGTAAACAAGTAATAAAGCTAAAAAGAAAAATTAAAAAATCTTAACTTCAATAAGAATTAACAGCAGTCTGATGATGATCTGTAAAAGAAATACAGATTTGTATAATTTATGTAAGAGACTTAAGAAAAAGATTCTTATAAATTAAAAAATGATAGTATCAGAAACAGAATGCTCAATCAGCTTTATGTATTGTTAGTTTGTAAATTGAAATTAAGATAATAATATATTAAGAAAAGAGTTTTGTAAGCTTTTCTCAGAATAAAAATGATCAGTAATTTTATAAATATAATTAAAAGTAAATTTCTTTTAATTTAAGTTGTCATTATCTGCACTGAACAACAATAGTGATGTAAAGTGAGATAAAATAATGTGAATATGAACTGCAGATAGAAATTTTACAGAATGTTAAGTAAATCTCTGCATTTACATCAGTGAACTGTTGTGACTATGCAGTAAAGAAGAATGTAATATTGTTGCTTACTCATCTCTTATTAAGTGTCTTTATTTATGTCTTAGTCATCATTTTCTATATATACTCTACATAGTGTAAATGAATAGGAACAACTTTCTACAGACTGATTCACAATTGATCTACCCCTGAGTCACGTGCCTTAGACCCGAGGGACTACCTAATCAGGCTTACATAAACCCTAATTCCTACACCAGCGACCCTCCCTTTACACGATCTATTGCTCCACCTCTAGAAGGCTTCTAAAATTCCAGACACGAGATCAACTCTCATCCACGAACAGAGAGAGAGGCAGTGCTGCAAGATCTGCCTTGTACCAAGGCTTGTGCATGATTGGGATCAACGCGAGGCCGAGGTATAAACCTGCTCCTTTCCCAATTCCAGTCATTAAATGACCCTCATACACAAGGGAAAGATAGCTCATATCAACTTCCGAAGCATGGCTTCTGATTCTCTTGTCGGACTTTCTGCTCAGCTATGTCAACAACTACATGGCATACACGGTTAGAAGTGTACGAGGGGGCCAGACAAATTGTATTATTGAGATATTGCCCGTCTTATTTTTAGCTATGTCCGCGACCACGAATACTAAGGTATGTATGCGCAGCTTGCAGCAATGACGCACTGACGGCGTACCGGGTTATGTGATGCCGATGCCACCTCAATCAATATCTCTGCAAATGCTTCTTTTTGGATTTAATGGCTCCTGTGAAGGGTGGCAGCCACTCGACCGTCCTCACCACGCTGCCGCAGATGACCACTAGAATCATCTCCCTACAACTCCACCACCAGCTTCGTCGCACTCACACCGGCCTTGGACTTCTTTAGCGCATCGTTGATATGCTCTAAACCCTTCCCCACGATGGTTGGCGGCGGGAGGCACTTCAGCTTTCCGCTCTGCAGCGCGGGCGTCACGAAGTCCCGGTAGACGGGCGTAGCAACGTCGTTGACGGCGAAGATCATGCCGATCTTGACATTCGAGGGCACATTGTCGGCAGGAGGAGGGTGCACGCAGGCGAGGTGGCCACCGCCCAGCTTCTCGAGAATGGCGAGGTCGCGCGCGTACGTCTCGGGAGTGGAGATGGCGTCGAAGATGCCGACGAACTCGGATTGGCTCGCCATGGCGGCCTTGATAACGTTCTCGACGACCGTGGAGTCGTTGTGGTCAAAGACTTGAGCGGCTCCGCAGCGCTTGACCAAGTCGTGGTTGTGCGCACCAGCAATGCCGATGACGTTGATTCCAGTGGCCGCAGCGATCTGAGTCGTCATGGAGCCAACGGAAGAGGAAGCGCCGTACACGACGAGGGTCTTGCCGGCAGACGGTGCAGGGGTCTGTAGAGTGGGATAGGGGAGACCGAGTGCTGGGGTGGAGACGCCAGGCATGCACGGGCCAGGCTCCTTGACGGACAGCGCGCAAGTGGCCGCCTCGACGGCAAAGGGCATGACGACGCCGTCGGTGAAGGATATGTGATCAGGAAGGATAGCCGCCTTGTTGGCCGGGACGACCGTGTACAGAGCGTAAGCGCCGTCGGAAGGGCGACCGGTGGCCAGGTTGATGCAGTGGCTGATGTGGGAGCAACATCAGTATATGCCAGGGAGAAAGCACGCCGCACCACTTAACTTACCCAATGACACGATCTCCCTTCTTGAAGCGATCCACGCCAGAACCAACCTCATACACCTCGCCGGCGACGTCGCAGCCAAAGACGGTGGGCCACTGCTGGACGAAGACACCGGTGTCCTGCATGTGACAGTCAAGCGGGTTGATGGCGACGGCGGCATTCTTCACAACAATCTCCCCAGCACCAGCTTTGGGCAACGGAGCGTCGCCGACCTCCAGAGGGGTGTCGGCCTTCTGAAGCCATGCGGCTTGGTTCTTTGGTGCCGACATGTTTTTGTGCTTTGTTTTAGTCTGTGTTCGTGAGCTTGGAAGGGCGGACAGACGAGATTAAGTGCAGAGTTAAAGACAAAGGGATGAGGTTGTTCGTTTGGCAAAGCCCACCCGACCTGATTTATGTTCCGCATGTTTACATGATGCGAGGAACCAAAGCTGAATAAAGCAACCAGGCATACCGTAGTACTGTAATTGTTTCCGACCAGTTGCTTTCCAAGCGAACAGAACCGCATGTGCCATTGCTGACTCACAGAACATCATGTGGCGTTCCCCTACCCGGAACGCCATATGGCATTCTTGTGTGGGCCGGCAGGTGCCGTTCTGCCTTGAAACGTCCATCCATAAGGTAATCACCTCTCTCTGTCAAACATGAAGATGAGGATGGCCTCAGGATTACTGTCGGTCATCGATCATGCCGGCCATCAGATTCGGCGCAGGTGATCTGCTCATATACAATTCCAAATATGGCCTGTTGATCTGCCGCGAATGCCAGTACGCCATTCAGAAGAACGCGCTCGAGAGCCACTTGCTTCGACACAAAATCTATCGCGGCGACAGACAACGTCTGCTGTCCTCCATCGCTAACCTCGACCTTCTCGAGCCTCATCATGTGCCCATCCCCGCTCCGGGTTCGCCGCCCATCGATGCCCTTCCCATTCTCTCCGGCTACCGCTGCACAGCGGCGGGATGTCGACACCTCACGGCCAGTTCTAAGCGCATGAAACGCCATTGGAGCGCAATCCACGGTCTCGCTGGGTCTGTTTCTCTTTCGTCCTCCTTCGCCCGTCCGGTGAAGCTGCAGACATTCTTCCGCGGCACCAAAGTCAGTTATTTCGAGGTCGCTTCGCCCACGGCGCCGCTGGTCAACACTGATGACGATGGTGATGACGGTGAGGATGATCATGAAGGATGTGAGGAGGAAGGTCATAATGCTATCACGGTGACGCCGCCACCACCGCGCGTGCCAGCCCCTCCTGGGACCGCTCACGACCCTTCTCCAGCCGACTTCAACCTGGAAACGCTGACCTACTTTCACCATTTTATCACCATCACTTCTCTCACGCTACCTGGTGCCGAGGACCCACAATCCGCAAAACATTACTGGCAGATGCACGTTGTTCTCCGAGCCCTGCGGCGGCGTTGGCTGATGTGTGGTCTGCTGGCCATTTCTGCCCATCATTTGGCCGCGCTTGCGGACGACACTATGACCAAGCAGATTCATCGCGAGCGAGGGGTGTATTTCTCTTCCGAATTCTCTACCGGGTTGTGGCAGACGATAGGGTGTGATTCAGGTCCCGAGGCCGCTGAGATAGAAGAGGAGGCAAAGGAGATCGGCGAGCAGATTGGGTGTTTGCTACGTTGTGTACAATGGGCGTTGGCTGAACCCACGTTTGATTACGAGTTGGTGGCTCCTTGTCAATTGCAATCGATTATCTCTACCCTTCGAGGCTGCGTCGCGCCCGACTCTACGCTTCGTTACAGCAGCATCCGGAATGATGGCCACGGACGTCAGGAGGAATTCTTTGTCCAGGGGTACCTGCACACGAAAAGTTCATCACATGGTGGAAAGCCACACCCGAATCCTTCCAGCGATAACACGCCTTCTGTGCTGCTCAATCTTCTTCGTACGCTCCCATTTCGCATCGCGGAGGGGCTCGGAAGACCGGAGAGTGGGCAGGACGTCTTCGCGACGCTGTCGGCCATCACCACTGCGGTGGAGTGCTGTGACATCAGCTTCGCGTGCGATGAGGCGGGAGCGGCGTGGCAAGGTGTGGCGACGTGGTTGGCCAATGTTCCCGATCACTTCAATCAGATGGTTCGGCGGCACCACCCCGCCGCCCTGGTGGTGCTCGCCCACTGGGCGGCGATGTTGGTCAAGCGAGCCGAGCATGTTGGCTGCTGGTTCTTGAAGGGCTCGGCGAAGATCATAGTGCTGCAGGTTGCGGGACAACTTTCTGCAAACGGTCACGCAGTCCTTGGCCTGGTGGAATGTCTGATGGGTATCGTGAAGGATTGAAAGTGTAGGCGCAACTATCTACTCCCTACCTCCCTGACGATTGAGGTCGTCAACACGAGCCTTACGCTCAACAGTTAGACCGGCTCTTACCTTAGACTCTTGCCACTTTTCTTTTAGCAGGAGACACAATAGACTTTACCTTATGACCGCTGTTGTTGTATTGGAGGGTACAGGTACAGTAAACTGACCCACACCCCACGCCCGGAACACCCTTGCTTATCTTTATGTAGACGGGGTGTGGAAGCTACCCGGAGGTAACCTCAATACAGTAGGGGAAGCGCTGACGGGAAAGGCGATGGAACGGAGACTATCTAGAGCTACACCGCCCGGATACGAAACATGATACTCCGTACGTATGGCTTAACTTTATGGCTCTAAAAAGTCCCGACGGAATGGTTATCAATGGTTCTCAGGTAAGACCCAGAACCGCATATGTGGTTCTGGTGACCGCTTTTGGCTGACAAGGCTGACAAATTCCTGTTCCCTCTCCCTCTGCAGGGCCTTTCGATGCAATGCAGTCACGTTTCCCAGCACCCTCTTCCCTTCAGCGTAATGTATGCTTCTCGGTCCAGGCCGCTTCAACGTTGGCTCTACAAAAGCAAGTAGAATCCATCCGGGTAAGAGTGCGGTTCAGTCTTTGTTCTCAACTATGCAGTCATTTTTTCAGTATCGTCGTCTGCGGCGGGAAGCTCAGGATGATATTCGACGCATGCAACAGGCCAAGCGACCCGCAGGCCCCTTCACAGACGCATGGACAATCCAGCTCGAGACGGCACCACAGACAGACGTCGAGGACCAATCGGAATCGGGCCGAATGGCGGAGAAGTCGACGCCGTCCGTTGATCGTGCCCTGTTTCCCGGAGTGAAAGTGTTGCGTACGGACGAGAGCGAAGATGGCATCGTGTTCGTCGTTGACTGGAAAGAGAATGATTCCAACAACCCCCAACATTGGTCACTGGCTAGGAAGTGGATGGCCACGGTGACTTGCTGCGTGATCGGCATTGCCATGACGCTACCCACGTCTGTCGAAGGTCCAGCGCAAAATGCATTCAACGCATACTATGGCGTGGGCCCTATGGCCGGGTCGATGACCACGGGGATTTTCCTCATCGGTATCGGCGTGGGCTCCCTGTTTGCCGGACCTTTCTCCGAGACATTCGGCCGGAATGTCGTCTACCTCAGCGCTCTGCTTCTTGCCATGCTCTTCATCATGGCCAAAGCCCTCGCGCCCACCTACGGTGCCGCCCTCGCCTTTCGCTTTTTATGTGCTCTGTTCGCTGCTGCCCCGATGACGGTGGCGGGTGGTACCATCGGCGACGTCTGGCAGTCGCACCAGATCCCCTTCGGACTCCCGTTTGCCACTTTCTGCGTCTACTCCGGCCCTATTCTGGGTCCCGTCGTCGGCGCCTACACACCCGAGATCGGCTTCGCGTGGGCGGACTGGATCTCGATGTTCCTCATGGGCGCTGCAATCATCTTCGTGCTCCTCGCGCAGCCCGAGACGTATAGTCCTCTGCTTCTGGAATGGCGTGCGAAGCACCTGCGCGACCTGACCGGTGACAGCCGATATCGCACCGAGCATACCTCCGTGAGCTCGCTCGGTCCCCGGCTGTTGACCAACTTGTACCGACCTTTCGTCATGATCTGGACCGAGCCTATTATCCTCATCTTCACTTTCTACCTGGTATTGCTGTACTTTATTCTCTTCACCTTCTTGGGTGGCTATGAAGCCATCTTCACTCGGACGTACGGCATCTCTACGAGCTTGACCTACATCATCTGGGTCGCCATGTTACCGGGCGTCTTCATCGCGATGGCGATGATCCCATACGTATACTCTCTGACCAAAAAGTCCGCTGCCAAGTCTATGGCCGAGGGGAAGCCGATACAACCGGAGGTGTCCCTGTACTGGGCCATGGCTGGTGCATCCATCCTCATGCCCATCTCACTCTTCTGGATGGCGTGGACCTGTTATGTACGTGAAACAGAGCCTTCCCGGTCTCTTCCGTTCAGCGCTAACATTCGGTGTCTCCAGCCCAGCATTAGCATCTGGTCACCCATCATAGCCTCCAGCGTCTTCGGCTACGCCTTGGTCTGCATCTTCACCACGTAAGTGTTGAGGCCTTAGTCTTAGTCATCTGAAGAACACCGACAGCTGACACTCTCCTTGTTTTGGCGTAGGTCCTACCAGTACATCATCTTCGTATACATGCAGTACGCAGCCTCCGCCCTAGGCTTCATGACCTTTACGCGCTACGTCATCGCCGGCGCGCTGACGCCGGCCTCGGTCAAGATGTACGACAACCTAGGCCCGCACTGGTCTTTGACGATTGTGGCCATCATCGCTACGTTCATGGCGCCGGTGCCGTTTGTGCTGTACAAGTACGGTCACACGGTTCGGGCCATGAGCAAGAACGCTCAGAATAAGGCCTAAATCTTGGAATTTTGTACTTTCCATTTGCACCCTAAGACCTCTCATAGGAGCGGCAGGTGCAGGGGAAGAAGCTCAGTCTTCGGGTCTCATTAGCAGCTAGGAGGAGGGGAAGGGAGGCGCGGCAAGCAAGGGAATGCAAGGAAACTGGTTAGGGAAGTGAGAGAAGTCATAAGAATGAATGACCTGCGGGAGGGAAGGAATGGAGGCTTATGCGGATACCTCGGGCGGAGCGTTAGAGTGCAAATACATCCATCTGAGATGTCCTGCTGCAGCAGGCTTCTGCACTTGCCTTTGCTAGGTCGCAAATGGACAATTGGTAAAGGAGCTTGTAAATATAGATGTGGCAACTAAATAATGGCGCGATCTACGTGATCAACTATGCTACAATCCTGCAACAAGCATCTTTCAACCTACTGACTGCGGTAGGGCGAAGCTTCGCGGCGCCTTTCAAGCTTGCTTTCCCCTTTGCTCACATACTCATCCTAAATCCAGCTGTGATATCATTGCTTACTCATCTCTTACTAAGCACCCCTATTTATGTCTTAGTCATCATTTCCTATATATACTCTACATAGTGTAAACAAATAGAAACAACTTTCTACAGATCAACTCACATCTAATAGTATCAAAGATTTAAAACACACTTTTAAACAGTTCTGAAACTCAGACTTTGATCTGAACTAATTTAATTTATATTTTAATTGTAAAAATTTTAATACAATAATATATAAACTACATATTTACTCTCTCTTCAGTGCTCATCACTACTTCAGCATTGAGATTACAGAATAAAGAGATAAATTTTTACATTATATAAAAAAAAGTTTTATCTTTCTTATATTGTAACATGTTCAACAGCAATTTAAACTGAACTAAAATTAATTTATTAATTAATGTCTTTAATCATTTATAATCTTTCAGTATAAAGCTCAACTTTATTTCTATATTGATAAATGAATTTACTATTGTCAGTTAATTAGCAATGTTAAAAATGATTTTTTAAGCTAATTACAAGATAATAATAAGTTAAATTGCATTTCTTTAAACTTAATTAAGAAATATTTATACTGATTAATTAATTTTTAACTTTATGTTTAAGATCACATCTTTATTTAATGTAGCTTCAGAGATTTAAGAAATATTTAATGTAATAATATTTTTCTTTATAATAATATTTAAGAATTCTCTGAAGATGAAGACACTGTCTATTTATAAGAATAGTTAAAAAGTAAATACTACAGAGATATAAATTCTTAAAATGAAAGCTTACTTTTAATTTTACAAAATGTTGATAAATTAATTTTTAAATAATAAAGCAAAAATTACTGTTACAGTCAATTATTTAAAAGATATTGTCAAAATATAATGACTTTAAAAAGAAAAACAACTTTAAACTGAAGAAAATCTGTTAAATATCAGATCTTAAAATATAAATAACTTCTTTTTAGCATTTTTACTGATCTTTAAAAATGTTAATGAAATAAAACATTAATATCATCATTATGAGACACTGAAACAAACAAAATCAATTTAATAATATAAAATAAAGTTTATAAAGATTGTATAATTTCTTCAGTCTATATCAGTTAAATATGAACAGAAATAACAGTTTACTCAGAATTTAAAGTAAAAGATTTAATTTAAATTTTAAAAGTATTTAAAAATTGAAGTAATTATTTTTAATGAGTTAATTAAATTGAACAAAGTCTTTAAGAAATATATAATAAGAATTATCTTAATGTCTTTAATAACTTAAATCTAAACTGTAATAACTCATTAAATAATTCTTAAGATCAGTTTTAAAGTTATGAAAGATCAACTACATTTAAATTAAATAAGTTAAATATGAAAGCTTATTGAATTTAATGTAAAAAGAATAAAATATGCTTTCATTATAAAAAGTTTTTATATATAGTTAAAGACTGCTGAGACAATAAGGACACTGATAAGAGTAAAGATAAGATTAAAGATAAGAATAAGAATAAGAATAAGAGAAAAAATAAAGATAAAAAGAAGTTAAAGATTATTGAAGTTAATTTGAATAATTTGAAAAATTAAAGTCATTCATAAATATAGAAGTATTTATAAATAAGTTAACAGAAGCTTTTATTCAACTTAATAATGATTTGAGTAAAGTATTTATACTGAATGGTCTAAAATTCTTATTATTAAGTATGATTTTCAGTTAAATTAACATTTTTAATTTAAATTTATATATTCTTATAAGTCACATTCAAGACAGACTGAACAAGATAAATATGAAAATATTAATTAATTTAAAATAAACTGAATATATATCTTCTTAACAGTTATCAATTAAATATTAATTGATAGTTAATATGAAATTAAACTGCTTAAGATATTTTTGCTAAATAAGCAGATTATTTAATTAATCATAAAGCTGATCTTTTATCTCAAGATAAATAGCTTTCAGCAATAATTAAAAGCATAAATTATGAATTTTTAAAGATATAATTTCATTTTAAGATTAATCTGACTGAAAGTTACTAATTTTTAAATTGATTAAGCTACAGACTGTATAATGATTTGAGATTAATAATGAAAATATCATTATCTGTTTTTGAAAAAGTGACAATAAGCTGTAAATGAGTCAATATTAAATGTAATTGAAGAGTATGTAGCTATAAAGACACTTTGAAAGCACAGAATTATTAAATATTTATTAATAATTTAATAGAATTTAGAGAAGTCAGAAGCTAAATTGTTAATTATTATAAATGAATAATTATGAACTGTTATTGCAGAGTTTCAATTCATATTTAAATTAACTTTATTAGATAAATTATCATTTAAATAAATATTTAAACATAGTATTAACATCAGCAACATTAAGTCTATTAACATAAATGCTTATTTTCTGTCACAGCTACAGCTGAACAAATAGACTAAATAGATAATGAAGTTATTGAATAAAGATTTAATTTGTAAATTTATAAATTTATAAGACTTTTTGATTCTGTTTATTAAAAAGAAGAAAAGTACATGATGAATATGCATTAATTATAAAGTATTAAACAATGTTACTGTTAAGAATGAATATTCACTTTCTTGAATTCAGAAATGTCTAGATTGAATTGATAAAACTTAATATTTAATTAAATTTAATCTTACTTTGAGCTATTATTAAGTTTGTATAACTGAAAACAATATAAAAAAGACTGTCTTCACACTTATTACAGTAAATATAAATTTATAATTATGCTCTTTAAGATATACAATGCTTTGATGACATTTCAGTTAATGATGAACTCTATATTATAAAAGTTACTTAACAAATTCTATTTAATATATTTCTATAACATACTGATCTTTTCTAACTCAATTTTAAATCATTAAAAACACTTATGAATCATTCTTAATATCTTAAAGAAACATAAGCTATATGCTAAGTTTAATAAGTGCATTGTTGAGATAAAATTTCTTAAATTTTATAAATATATTATGAAATAAAACACACTATGATCAGTCTTTATCAAGATATCAGTCATTAAGAATTGATCTATCTTAAAGATAACATATTATGTATAACAGTTTCTTAAATTGACTTTGTATTACTGATGATTTATATAAGAATTTGCATAAATCACAGCATCATTATTGAATTTGTTTTAGAAGAATAACATTGAGTTATATATAAAAAAGAATTAATTTATTATCTAAAACATACTATATATCAGTGTCTTTCAATAGCTTAAGAATGCATTTACATTCAAATTAATACTTATTTAAGTAACTGTACACAAATTGTTTACTATTAAAATAGACACTTTTAAATAGACAATTAACTGTGCTCTGATACAGAATAAAATGAATGAGAAACTTCATTTAGTTATCTATAATAATTAAAAGTTACAAGATGCAGAGCTTAATTATTCTGTTTATAAAAAGAAGTTATTGATCATTAAGCATGCACTTTAAACTTGACAGTACTATATTAAAAATGATTATATTATAACTATTATTATGAAATATGAAGATCTACAATATTTAAAGAATACATCACATTCATTTAAACAGCTAACTTAATGAATTAATAAATTTCAATAATATGATTTTAACATTTACTATTGATCTGAAGCTCAGGCTGTTGTATTAAATTTAATTAATTATTGATTTAATTTTATAAAAAAAGATTCAGCAAATAAAGTGTTCTTAAATGCTCTGTGAGAACTAGACAATGTGAAATGAAAGAAAGCAATAATATTATATTTAAAAAATGATATAAAATCTGAAAAGTCATTGCTTTGCAAGCATGTATGCAAAAATGATGTAATAAATCAATTTTAACTGCATTATAATTTGAAATTGAACAATCTGTATTTGATTTAAAAGTAAGACAACAATAAAATATTATTTTTACAGTTTCAGTACTGTGCAGACTTTTTGAAATATATGTACATTGAATATGAGCATTTAAAAATGTTAAAACTGTTAAAAGTCATTTAACTTTGAGCTTAATAACATGAATTATTGTAGAATATTAAATTGTTTATAAAATATTATTTTAACTATTAAGTTGCTTAATGATCTTGAAAACATTAAGAGATCAAAGAATATTTATATTTAATTTATAAAAACTTATTACTGTTTAAAAAATAAAAAATTAACATGATAAATATACTATCTTGAATGTCTTGAGAAAACTGCTAAATTATAATAGCAATTAACTATATTACAGACTGATCTGTAATTAAAGCTGCTCTGAATGTAATGAAAATAACAGTTGTAGATTTTCTGTATAATGAAATCTTTATAAATTATGATTCATCAAGAAAATTATTATTTAATAATAATATAAACTTTCTCAGTCATGTTGTGATCTACTATTTGAAAAAGCTCAGAACTCAATATAGAATAATAACTTTTTATTATTTTTATATAAATGAAAAGATAAAAAATCTAAATGAAATGTTAAGTTTCATACTTACAAAATATCTTATGAGTAAATTAACTCAATTATAAAATAAATATTTATTATAAGCACTTTTTGCAGCTTAAATCTGAGCTTATAGTACAATTAAAAAGAGCTTATTCTATTTATTATATAAAATAAATTTATAATTATCAGACAACTTAAATGATCTTTAATTGTTGAGAGAAATTGACTTTAAAGATCAGTTAAAATGAGTTAGATAAATACAGATAATTTAAATAATTGTTAATAAAATTCTTTTATAAAAGATTATTAAATTAAAAATGATTTGTAATGAAACAGTGCAGTTAAGTACTACAAAGAAAAAAGATTGAGTGCTTATATGAAATGAAGAGTCTCAGAAATTTAAAGCTAAATAATTTGAATTTTATAAAATATTGAAAACTTATTTATTAAAGATTTATACATTAAAAATGTTCATGAGATGTGTTCTACAAAATTTAATTCATAATAATGACTTATAAAAGCATATATCTTTAATGCTGATAAATTTTGAGTTAATTCAGAGCTGCAAAGCAGTTTAAAATGAGCTAAACTATTTATGTAGTGATTAAGTTCTGAAATTGATAAAATTCTTAAATAAAAAGAGTCATCATTGTTTTTCTATAAAGAACTCTTAATCATATCTTGAATTAAATAAGATTACAGACAAAAAAAAAGAGCTATATAAGTTCTTAATAAAAGAAAAAGAAGATCTTTTTTAAAAGACAATTTATAAGATATAAAAACATTATAAATGAATAAATTTATTTATAATTTCATTATAAACATTTTAAAAACATATTAAAGTATTGTTTCTTCTGAACTAATCTTGACTGAAGTAAGTAATGTAATGAATGCATTACAGAAGATTATTAAAAGTTAAAGAGATGTTAATGATTTGACTTTAATATTTATGATAGAAGAGAGATATAATTAGAAAGAAGTGAAAGTCTTGACATTATACAGCATTGAAAAAAAATTAAATGATTAAAAATAATTTGATAAAGATTTGTAATAATGACATGATAAGTTGAAGTTGAAGTGAACAAGTAGTAAAGCTAAAAAAAAAGATTAAAAAGCTTTAACTTCAATAATAATTAATAGTGATTTGATGATGATCTGTAAAAGAAATATAAGCTTATATAATTTATATAAAAGGTTTAAGAAAAAAATTCTTGTAGATTAGAAGATAATAGTATCAGAAGTAAAGCAATTTTATTAATTATTTATCTATTAAAAAAAAAAAAACTATAAGCTGAGTATGAATTGTATTTAAAGCAAAACTATCATTTACTGTAATAATACAATGATGAATGAGAATGTAACTGATGCAGATGAGACAGTGATGCAAATAAAACAATAAATGCATTAATGTTAAGTTTTTTAATTTAATAATAAAGAATCTCAGCAGTTATCTTTAACTCATTTATAGTGCTTAAAACATTCTCTGTTGATGAGTAATTGTAATTGATGAGAAGTATAATGTTGTTAATAATGATGATAAGAACAGCAAACAAAGCAATAACATAATGATGATAAGAAGTTGCTGAGTTGATAGATAAAGAAAATTTAAACTTTATATAATTTAAAACAATAAATAATTATTATACTAATATAAATTTATATTTACAAAAGCTGCACTGAATACTCTGTGCATTTTAATGACAGTTTGTACACAAATTACAGAGAAGATAATGATCATTAAACTTAACTTAAATATATACTGTAAATAGACTGACTGTCAGATTAAGTCAAACTTAGATTTTAAAACTTAACTTAACTTACTGAGCTTTATTTTACAATTTAACTTGATTTTGTGCAGAATTAAGTTTTAAACAAAGTTAAGTTGAGCTATTCTTGACAGTTTAAACTAAATTAGAATTAATTAACTTCTGTTATTAAGTAGTTTTATATTGATAACAGCTATTATTACAACATTTTTAATTAACATTGCACACAATTCTTTTTATTTAATTACATATCTGCTTTATAAACATTACATGTAAGCATTATTAACTTAATTATCAAATTACTTATTCTCTACAAAGCAAAAATACATTAATTAATATACTTTATCTTTTTAGTAAGTCTACAATGTATAAAAGATTGCTTTTATCTTTTATAATTTCTTTAATATTATTAGATTCTCTTTTTTATATAGCTTAGCAACTATATCATAAATAAGTCATGAAAGAGACTCTTAATATATAGAAACTTATATTTTTAAAAAATATATAAAAATATGTTTCATTTATCTTCTGCAAATCTGTAATGACTGATTAATTTTATTTTAAGCTGTCATTATACTGATTAGAAATCTCTTCAATTAATAATGAGAAAAATTTTAAATTTAAAATGAAAAATGCAGCTTCTATCAATACTGTTATTGCTGCATTGCATAAACTGATTAAAGAGTATTAAAATTAAGTATTTTAATTTAATTTAATGATGTAATTATATAACTTACTTAACTCTTTTTGTGCAGAAACTAATTTAAAAAAAATTTATTAATGATTTAATTTTCTTCTTTAAAGATATCATACTTAACAATTTATTCTTTACTTTTATTTCATAAGCTTAATTCTGTCTTATACATCTTCATCTATAATTTATATTCTATTCTCTTCAATAAATTTTATATTGTCAAATTCACAAACTTTAAAGTCTACTTCATATTTCTTTATAACTTTGACTTTCATTATATCTTTATTATGCTATACAACATAATTTTAATGTCAGTTTCTTTACTATGAGAAGATCTATACTTAGTAAAGAAATTGCAACTAACATAATTGAGATATTATATTTTATAAATTATATATATTGCTTTAAATTTCTCAGATAGTAGACTTAAGAAAAAATAATTATAAATTAATAAATTTAAATAATTGTGCAGCTTAATTTAAATTGATCTTAGTTATTTACAACTTTATTAATAACAAAAACACAACATTTATATAAATAAATGATAATATAAAAACTTAATAAATTTATTTATCTTTAATACAACACTTTCTACATTTTCTTTCTATAAAACATTTTACTTTTTGCATTAAGCTTTTTGCATTTTCTTTCTGCATCATGTAAGTAAAGTAAGTAATAAAGAGATATGATGCTGACTTTTATTTTAGAAGTACATCATTAAAATAAAGAAAACTGAGTGTAAAGATTATCTTTATTAATGTAGTAAAAGCATTAAACTTTATATTTTTCATTACTGAATTAAATTAATTCATTAACATAATAAAAGCATTAGATTTCATATCTTTCATTATTGAATTAAATTAATTCATCAGTAAAAAAATGTATTTTATTAATACATTAAATTTTTCATCTCAATCTAAAAAGAAGAGAAAGAAAAAGATTAATGAAATTAATTAATTTATTTTAAACATTGCTGTACATCTAAAGAAAGAAGACTTTATTGATTAATAAGAAAGAATAAAAGCATTTATTAATTACTTTAAATTTACATTAAATGCTGCACTATCTCAAAGTACTTTAGCTGCTTCTTTTACTTCTTTTGACTTAAAACTTAATATATAACTTTATTTATTATAAGACTCAATTATAATGCATAAAGTATGTATTAAATTAGAGATTAAATCATATTTAAGAATTTAGAAGCTTTTCATTTATTTTTTTATTGAATTCTTTATGTTTTAATATTATTTAAAAATTAATTTCATTACATCTTTCAGTAGTTAATGCATTCATAAATGCTGATATTAAAGAGATTTAAGAGCAGAATGATATGATAATGAATAGATTAAATATAGATTTTAAATATAATTTAAAATATAAGAAGTTTAAGATAAGAATTTAAAGAATAAAATATGCAGTCAAGATAAAAGAAAAGATTGTTGTTAAAAAATATATAAAAAGTAAATATAATAAATATTAATAAATAATTATAGTGTTCTATATTAATTTTTAACTTTATATATAGTAATCTTTCTTACAGATCAGAATGTGATGACTGAATAAAAGAAGAATGAAGATATTGCTTAGTAAAATAATTTAATTATAAATATTAAAGAAATATAAGCTTTATATGAGCTTCTTAAAGCAAAGAGTACTTTCTTAATAATTAAAGAAAAATTATGTTAACTTTATTTGATATTTAATCTATATTAATATGATTGAATTGAAAAAACAAACAAATATATTTAAAGCTGTTGAGATAACTGTTTAGATAAAGTAGTTAAGTATTAAGAATAAATTATTTAATTTAACAGTTATAAATAACTTATTATAGTTAAAGATAAGAATTCAAATTTTATTATATAGATTTTTAATAGCAGCATACTTAATTCAGAGCACATAGCAGACAAGAAAAATCATTAATATATATTATATTTTTAACACTTCTTTATAATAATTTTAAAGACAAAAATTAATGTTATTTTATTCTATAATTATTAGTTCTCAACAGTATTCAATGTCTTTACAGATAAAAATAAAAAAGCAGAGATAATGTTGAGTAATGATAAAAGTAAAATTATAATAGTTTTTTTTTTTTTAAATAATGTTAAATAAAAATATTAATGATGAATGTATTTTTCTTAAATTCAGTAAACTTATATATATAAATATTAAAAAAATAATATTAAAAAAAACAAAATATATTAATTCTGCACTGTTTATCTATTAAAGATTTAACTAAATTTTAAACTTCATAGACTGCTACTTTAATGTTAAAGAATGATGAAATTAAAATATAAATTAATTAAATATAATTATATTACTTTATTATAATGCTCTTTACAATTGTCTATTAGCTTCTTGCTGATTAACTATATTTATAAATTAAAATCAATAATGAAAATTAACTGTCAACAACATAAGCTTTAATCTTTATTGATGATGCAGATTAAGAGACAGAAGACTTAAAGAAGATATAAAATAATAATTAAAAGAATGAAGATTATTATAATGATAATAATGATAATATTAATAAAAATACAGAGAATCAAAATAAATTTTAATGCTTTAAGTAAAGTTAAATGTTTTTAAAAACTCTTAAACATTATTTTTTACATTTAAATACATTTAATTTTAATATTTCACTCAATACTATTAGCTCACATGTAACTTATATTTATTATAAGAAATTTAAGAAAATTGAAGTGTTCATAAACTGCATAGAAAGAGTAAAGAGATTTAATGTTTAAATTAAAAATTATATTAAATATATATTTATTGAGATTGTTGATACTTAAATTAATGAATGTCAACATTATCTTTAAATAAAAAAGAATGAATTTTTCTTGACTTTAAAAAATCATTAATGATATTAATAGATGAAAGATTTTGTCTTTTATAAAATCATAATACTGAAGTAGTTAAGAACTTAATGTGCTTTATCTGTGCTTTTAAGTGTGAATGCAGTATCTTTAATAATTTTTTATTTTATTAATAAAGAAGACTTTTCTCTTTTAATCAATATTGTTATTGAAAGAATAATGAGTACTTATGCTATCTGTCTATCTAGTGAATCTAATGTGTCAATGTTGACTGCAGTCAACTTAAATGTAGTTAAATTAATGATAGAAGCTCTGCTGTCTAAGATAAAAGAAGACTCTGTCAGTCTTTTATACTAAGATTAAAGAAGTTAAGAAAGCAGATAAAGCACTGCACTTCTTAACATTTTTACTTAATGTGTTCATATCTATTAACTCTCATTGTTGTCAAGTCTCAGCTAATACACAAAGCACAACTATTATGTCTTGATTAAGTACAAAGTTCATTTGAATTTAATTTCTTTTGTACAGATCTTAAATGTAATAATAGACAATGTTGATGTACTTTAACTGCTTATGCACATAAGCATTCTTAATCAGTATCAAAACAGTCTGATTATTTCTCTTAAGCTAAAGAGATATATTTTCTTTATGAATCTCATTCTTCTGAATGCTCACACAATGTAAATTAACTTCAAGATACTTGTCTAACCTTATGTTTCTTAACATCTGAGTGAGTCAGACTTCAGTCTTTGTACATATTGACATAATTATATATTCAGTCTTAATAATCAATGTTGTCACTGACTTTTGCTTTCAGTTAACTCATAACATAGATTTTCTTTTAAGCAGATAGACATAATCTAGAATAAATTTTCTGTCTAATTTATTTGATACATAATCAGAGTCAGAGTATTCAAGCAGATCTTGACTTTCACTGAGCTCATATATGATTTTAAGATTGATAATTAATCATATATATTACAGCAATTTCTTAAGTATATACTTATAATGTTCTGCAGAGTCACTGAGATACTGATTCAGTTATTTTAAGATAAAGAAGATATTTAAGTACATATAAATTGCAGTATACATAAGACTTTCAATGATCTACTAATATTTTCTTTGATCTATGCACTGATCATTAAAATTAACTGAGTAAAGAAAGTCATATTTATTTAGTAAGATCTCAGTACATTAATGCTTATTACTTTACATATAAAGATCTTTGAGCATCTTATTGACATAGTGTGTCTAATTTATGTGCAGTGTTCTTTTCTTGTAATTACAAATTATTTAAATGTCAAGAATTTTCTGTATCTTTCTTAAGTTCTTAATCTTAAATAAGCTTCTGAGAAACTTTTTGAATCAGAGAATATTTAAGAGATCTGATGAGATTATAATAATATTATTTACATAAAGAAGTAGCATGATGTTCTTGATAGTGTGAATCAGAAGATATGAGTTCACATTGCTTTGATGAAAATTTAATTGAAGAAGCTCAGTGACACATTGTTTATATTAATTTCTAACAGTTTGCTTCAGATCATATAAACTGCACAGAATGCATAGTATATAGTTAGAAATAGTTATAACTCTGAGAAATGATGTTATATAGATTGTTTTCTTCAGAAATAACTTAATAAAGATATTATTAACATTTATCTGATGACACTTTAGATCTTTAAGTGCAATTAGAATGAGAAAGACACAGAGAATATTAAATTTCACAGTTAATGCAAAAATATCTTTATAATTGATGCTGTACATCTGTAAGAATTTTCTTGTCATTACTTTCATCTTTAATTTGTTAAGAAAATCATCAATGTGCAGTCTAAATTTAAATACTTACTTACTAATCACAATGTTAATCTCTCTTAATGAAACAGTCTCTTTCTAAATATCATTTACTGCAAATGCTGTCAACTTTACATTAATAACATTCTTTTACATTTTCTCTTAAATTGAGTCTCTCACTGCTTCAGTATATATCAAAGAAGTTAAGATGTCAGTTTTTACTGAGTACTTATTATTTTCATCATTGATTGTAAATGCAGTCAATGTCAGCATGATTTTTAAGATCTTTATTATGAGTTTATTAAAATCAGTATCATTGTTTTTTTTATCTTCTCTTTAATATCTTAATGCACAGAAATGTCTTGACTTTCTTAATTGAGACACTTATATCTAAATGACTGATCTTGTTAACAGAAATCTCAATATAAGAAAAGAGCTTTAATGCATTGTAATTAAAGTTAACTACAGTCAACTTTAATAATGAATTGTCTATAATGTCTTTCTCTGACAATATGACAACAGAATGAAAACTTGCAAATCTGAATCTGTAAATTTGTATATTAAATTTCAGAAACTATTTCAGTGAAGTAGCTGCAGTTTCAGTCTTATGTAATTGTTCAACAGACTTTTATTCTAAAAAAATATTCAATATTTATTTATAAAGTTTCACATCAATGCTGTCTTCTTTCTCATTTTCAACAAACTTGACAGCATAACTCTTAATGATTTATTTAAGATCTAATGTTTAAAGTAAATACTGCTTTATGATTTCTTCACTATAGTTCATGAATACTCTTATTCATTCTCAATTCATAAACTTATTCTATTTATTCTCAGACAGAGACTTTAAGTCAACATAGAAGTAGCATTTGCATTCTTATATATATATATAAGTAATAAACAGTTTCATCTCAATGAAAGCTTTCTCTGAAGTAACTTATTTATCATTAATTAAGAAGTCAGTTGCTATGCAGTTATAAAGATAAACATTAATCTATACAGTCTTTACTTAGAACTTTATTGAAAGTTTAATCTTCTTAATCATTGTATATACTGAGTTCTCAGTGATTCTGATTGCTCTCTTAATCATATCATTTTAAATCAATATATAGAGCACTATATACTATGATATAATGCTGAAAGATATACATCACTCATTAAAAGTAAATCTTAACTCTGTTGCATTGTTACTTTATACAGTAAGAATCTTTGCATCAAACTGAAGTTTAATCTTCAGTTGTTACTCTTACAGTTTCTGCAGAACATTGTCTTATTACTTTAATGATATTGTTTATATTTTTTGTGAGTGATTATCTACAATTTTCAGAAAGTATTGATAGTCAGTAAATGACAAAGATAAAGATTCATATATATTGATGAAGATCAGAGCAAGAATGTTGACTTTTTTTTTATTTATGTTGTGTTTTTACTGATTTACAAACTTAGTCAGAGCACAGATCTTATACACATTGATATTGTTTTTAATAATGAGAATTAACTTGCTTAAAGTGATGATCTTATAAAGATCACAGAGCTTAGCTATATTAAGATAAACAAATTAATAATGTCAAAGTCTATAGATCTTGATCTTGTCATTATGTAATATGATGATGTCATCATTCATTTATACATTCTCACTAAATGTATCTATAATAAATCTGAGAGTCTGAATCTACAAATTCTTACATACTTCTGAAAGAGCAATCTCTGACTTACTTTGTATATACATAACAGAGAGTAAAACAAATTCATTAAAATTACTTAAGATGTATTTAATTATGTAGACTCTTTTTTTCTTAAATGCTTTTAATATGAGCTTTCTGCTCTTATTTTACATATAAAGATTCTTATAATCAAAATATTTAAGCAGTTTCTTCTTACACATTTTCTTTTCTGACAGAAGATTGACTTCAAGCTTCAGAACATAAAGCATTAAACTTAAAAGAACTGAATTTTCATTCTTATTTTACATAGTGACTGTGTCATAGTAGTTAATATACAATCTGTTTTCTTTAACTTTGATGATATGTTATTACATGCACATCAGAGAGTTGCTGAAAAGCTGAAGTTTATTAATTATATAAGATGAGACATTAAAGTCTGCAATTCAGTCTGATTAAAAAATCTTATTGATGATGTTTTTAAAGATAGCAGCAATCTTCTTATTAAACTCATTTACAGCTTCAGACTTCTATATGCTGAATTTTTCTTTAGAAACAATTTTTACATTATATATCTAATTTCTTCTTTTATTTCTGTGCAAATTAACTGCAGTCAACTTAATCTACTTCTTAACTGTCTTGACTAACTTTGCTGACTATATAATCTTATAAATTACAGAGACATACTTACAGTTTTGTTTGCAGTGAGTATTATTATAAAGATAGTAGATTAAAGTTTTATATAATAATGAATAATTATTATTTAAGCTTAAATATCTTCTATGATCATACTGTAAAATTTAATGTTCTTAATGACTCTTGTTTTGTCTTTACTGTTCAGTTCATAAAGCATTATTAAACATCTTTAATTATGTCTTCTTCTTCTAAAATTTCTATAGACTCATCTCAATGTTAAATATGTTCTGAGCATCAATAACATTACAGATAACAGCATACTTCACTAACAGTGCTTAAAACAATGTTTAAAACTGCTATTTAAATATAATAAAGCTCTTAAGTCTTAATTCTGTTGCAGTGATCTTTCTGTTAAGATTGTTGAATTAAATTTATATCTCATTAACAATTATATTTAATGACATCTTATATTTAACAAACTCTGTCAAATATTGTCTCTCAGTTGTCTGCAGTTTCTTCTTATACTTTAAGAAAAAAGCATTTCAAGCTTCTCTTATCATAATTTTATTCATAAAATAGTTCTCATCATCAATGCTGATGCAGACTATAATTCAAAACAGAACTTTACTGTTGATTTACTGATTCTTAAAATTGAGATTATTTAATAAAAAGAAAAAAAAGACATTATTGATGAATGTGTTGTCTGTAAAGACTTAAATGAAAATCTTTATTATATATCAGAGATTCTCATCAATCAATTATCTCTTCATATAGATAAATCATTTCTCACAGTTCTCTTAAGTAAGAACAGAGATTGAATGTTATTTTATAAAGAATGATGAGTTGTGTTCTTGATTCATAGTGATGATTGACATACAGTATAAGAATTGAAGATAAAAGAGTGTGTTGTAAAGATGAATATAATAACAGAAGAGATATGTGTATGTATTGTCTGCTTATGACAATGTAGAGAATGCTTATTTATTAATGTTTAATTTGTATTAAGTTGTCAGATTGTTATACTCATTATACTCATCTTATTTTGCTTTAATGAGCAGTATATTAAGAATTGTCTGCTTATTTTGCTTCAATAAACAGCATATTAAGAACTGTCTACTTATTTTGCTTCAATGAGCAGTATATTAAGATCTGTATGCATTAAATCAGTCTGCACTTTCTTTAAGAAGTTTCTTGTTAACTTGAGTTCATAATCTATTGAAAGAATAATGAGTACTTGTGCTATCTGTTTATTTAGTAAATTTAATGTGTCAATGTTGACTGCAATCAACTTAAATGTAGTTAAATTGATAATAAAAACTTTATTATCTAAGACAGAAGAAGACTCTGTTAGCTTCTTACATTAAGATTAAAGAAGTTAAGAAAGTAAATAGAGCACTGCACTTCTTAACAATTGTATTGTATTTAAGATTGTATATATATTGACAGTCAGTGTATTTTGAGCAGAATTATTTAAGTGAATGATTTAAAAATTAAAATTAATAATTATTAAGTCATCATTAATGATTTTAATAACTGATGCATTAATTGCTGTAATGAGTCTTTTAAATAATGAATCTATATAGTCTTTAATTTTTCTTAACTTATAATTATAATCATCATCAGTAATTACATATTTTGAGTGTATACTGTTTAAAATATTTATAATACTTAATTGTGTTGCTTCTATATTTAAAGTTCAATCATAATCATTGTTGTTAAGTCTTAAATTAATATTTTTATTTTAATTATAATTACAAAGTCTGAAATTAATATTGTTCTTATAGTTACTATCATCATAAAGATTATTATCATTGAAATAATGATTTAATAGAAGCTTTATACATAATTTAGTTGCTATTAAATTTAACTTATTTATTAATGAATCTTTCTCATCATTATTAACAATCATTGTCAATACAGATCTTTCTTTAATTCTTTTTATTATTTTTGTTGCAAAAATAAACATATCATGATATTTAATCAGCATAATGTTCTCAATAATGTTTAAATTTAGTCAATTTTAACAATATGTGATTACATCTTAAGTCATATTAAATAAGTATTTAACTTCAATATTTATTGCTGTTAAAAGTGAGCACCACACTAATAGCAAAGCTATTATAAGTTATATATCTAACACTTTCTCTAACTCATGATTGGTCAGCACACTCATATGTTACTTACTCAGCTTCTTATGAGCAGAAAGAATGTGCACACAATATAATTTAAACTCATAACCTTAAGCTTATGTAAGTAAGGCAGTCAACACATATTTAACATTATTACATCAATCTTAGCTCATAATCTGTCAAAAGTGAGCATCACACTAATAGCAAAGCTATCATGAGTTATATATCTAACAATTGCAGAAATTATAAATACATCTTTTACAAATTATATCATTACTGATTTTAACTTCTTCATCAATTCTCAGTAATTAAGTATTAAAACATTTACATTTAACATTAAAGACTTTTATAAATAATTTAAGACTTCTTTTATTACAGATGTGTTTTAATGCTTTTTTATATTTTTTATGCAACTCATTATTGCTATCATTTTCTTCTTCTTTAAATTAAGAATTCTCAAATTATTATTTAATAATTTCTTCTTTAAGTGCTGATAGTTAACTTTGTAATATTGTTGAAACTTAAATTTATATTTTAAATATAAATTTTTTCAGTCTTTTTCTTATTAAAACAATATGTCAGTCTTGCTATATAATATTTATTGAGAATTAAGAATATTTTACATTATATATGTTAAGTTTATTACATGAATTCAATATAACATTAAGATTACAACACAATTCTTAATTGATTTTTATCTTTTTATAATATTGAGTTAATTTCTTTTTTAATGCATCAATAACATTTTACAACTCAGCATTAAAGAATAATTTAAACTTTCTAATTGCTTTATTTTGTTTTTTAAGATGATTAAATAAATTATTGTATACATATTACAATTTATAAATTATTAACTCATTAATAACATTCATTGTCTCTATTCAGTTCTTAAAGTGCTTCAGAAGATACAGTATGTATTTAATACATTATTATTCTTTTATATTATATCTAAAAAGTTTCATTCTATTTATTGTTAAAATCAGACATTTTATTCATTAAGAAAGTTCAGTTTATAGTTTATATATTTAACTCAACATATTATATAAAAAGTTTCATTAAATTCTTACATTTATTGAAAGAAAGTAGATACTCATACTATACTATGCTGTCTAGTGAAATTTCTAAACTGTGTTGTCTATGAGCACATCTTGATTGAGAGAGTTACAGAAGAAGTAAAAAGAATGTTGACTGCAGTTAATGTAAATAGAATCTTTACTTAATCTTTGATGTTAATTTTATTTCACTTTATAAAAGTAACTAGAACATCACTTCTCAACATTCTCACTCAGTAAGACTGCATCTATTGACTCTCACTGACAGCAAACATCAAATAACTAAACACATCATTAAGAGTTCAACAATCATTTAAGAATTCAATTAATTATTAATAGTAAGTTTTATAAATTTAATGAATTGCTTAAAGATCTGTCTAGATAGAGACTTAATAAGCTCATCAGCAATCATCTTTTAACTGAATATAAAGTCTATCTGAATCTGATTGCCCTTATGCAGATCACAAATGTTATAATAAAAGACATTGATGTACTTTAACTGTTCATATACATATATGTTCTTAATTAAGATTAAAGCAGCTTGATTGTCTTCTTTAAGCTGAATAAGTAAAGATACTTGATGAGCTTTGTTCTTTTGAATGCTTATACAGTGTGAATTGACTTTAAGATATTTACTTATATTTATGTCTCTTAACATATATTCAAGTCAGATCTCAGTCTTCATACACATTAATATGATTATGTATTCAATCTCAGTGATTAAAATAACAATAAACTTCTGTTTTTGATTTATTCACAACATTAATTCATCTTTAAGCATATAGATGCATTCTAAAATTGATTTTTAATTCTGCTTATTTAAAGCATAGTTAAAGTCAGAGTATTTAAGCATTGCTTAGCTTTCATTAAAACTGTATATGATGCTGAGATTAATGATTAATCTTATATATTGCAATAATTTCTTAAATGTGTATTCATGATGCTCTGCAGAATTGCTGAGATATTGACTTAGTCAACTTAATGTGAAGATAATATTTAATTAAATATGAATTGCTGCATACATTAAACTTTTAATTGTCTATTAATACTGTCTTTAATCTATTCTTTAGTCAGTTAAATTAACAAAATAAAAGATATTATATTTATTAAGTGAAATGCTGATGACTCTATGCTTGTTAGATTGCATATGAAGATTCTTTAATATCTTGTTTATGTAATGAGTTTGATACAGGCACAGAATTCTCATTTTACAATTATATATGACTTAAATGTCAAGAATTTTCTGTGTCTCTCTTAAATTCTTAACTTTGAACATGCTCACAAGAGCTTGCTTAAATTAAAGAATGTATAATAGATTTGTTGAAGTTATAATAATATCATTTATATAAAGAAGCAGCATAATTCTTTTAATGCTGTAAAGAAGAAGACAAAGATCAGTCTTGCTTTAATGAAAATTTAATTTAAGCAGTTCAGTAACACATTATTTATGTTAATTCTATGCAGCTTACTTAAGATCATAAAGACTGCACAGTATGTGCAGAACACAATTAGATGCAATATTAATTTTAGAAAAAAATGTTATATAGATTGTTTTCTTTAGAAAGAATTTCATAAAGACATTATTGACATTTACTTAATGACACTTTAGATTCTTAAGTGCAATGATAGTCAGAAAGACTTGCAGAATGTTAAACTTAATAATAAGAATAAAAATATTTTTATAATCAACATTATATATCTATGAAAAGTCTCTTGTCACAAGTCTTGCCTTAAGCTTATTTAAGAATTCATTGATGTTCAGCTTAAGTTTAAAAACTCATTTACTGCTTATAATGTTAACTTTTCTTAATGACACAGTCTCTTCTTATATTTCATTTACTGTTAAGACTGTCAGCTCTGCATAAATAGCATTCTTTTACATTTCTTCTCAGATTGAGTCTCTCACTACTTCAATATAGATGACAAATGTTAAAATGTCAGATCTGATTACAGAATCTTCTTTATCTGTAAAAAATGCTATAAATGTCAGCATAACTCTTAATATTTTAATTAAGAGCTTATTTACATCTTAATTGTTATCATCATCATCTCTCTTTCATTTCAAGATCTTAATGCACAGAAAGATTCTGACTTCTTTAAGTGTCATTATCTTAATTTAATCAATGTTAATCTTCTCATATAATGACTTGTCTAGATTAACTACAGTCAACTTAATCTTATGTTGTTTATCTTAAGACTTGTCAGCCTTAATCATAATTAAGTCAGGCTGCATTTTACTGTTTTAAATTATAAATGTCTGATTTGAAGCTGTGATCTTTACAATGATTAACTTTTTTTATAAACATTTAACAGATCTTCTGTTCAGAAGAATATTTAATATTTATTGTTGTAATTTAAGATTAACAGTGTCTTTCTTCTCACTTTTAGCAAACTTCACAGCATAATTCTTAATGATGTATTTAAGATCTAAAGCTTAAAGCTGATACTACTTTGTAATTTTTTCAATATAATTTATAAAGACTTTTACTTGTTCTTAATTCATGAAGTTGTTGCACTTATCTTTAGATAATAACTTGAGATCAATGTAGCTGTAGTACTTGCATTCTTATATATAAATGTAATTGATAAATAACTTTACACTAATGAAAGCTTTCTCAGAAGTTATCTGCTTATCATTAATTAAGAAATTAGTTACTGTTTAATTGCAAAGATAAATATCTGTTTATGCTGTCTGTACTCAGAACTTTATTGACAGTTGTGTTTCTTTAATCATAATGTACACTGAGTTCTCAGAGATTTAGATAACTCTTTTGACAATGTCATTCTGAATTAACATGTAGAGCATCATATATTGCAGTGTAATGTTAAGAGACTTACATCAGTCATTTAAAGTGAACTTTAACTCTGTTTCATTGTCACTTTATACAGCAAAGATCTTTGCATCAGTCTGAAGTTCAATCTTTAGTCATCATTTTTGCAGTGTCTGTGAGATCTCATTATATTGCTTTAACAATATCATTCACATTTTTCAGAAATGATTATTTACTATTTTCAGAAAGTACTGATATTCATTAAATAACAAGAGTAATGAACTGCATATGTTAATGAAGACAAGAACAAGAATGTTAATCTTTCTTTTGCTTACAGTGTAGTCTTATTTATTGATGAACTTAATTAGAACACAAATCTCATATATGTTCTTGTTATTCTCAACAATGAGAATTGACTTTTCAAGAGTTGTTATCTTGTAAAGATTATGCAGCTTTACAGAATTAAGATGAGCAAATTATTAATGTTAAAGTCTGTAAGTCTTGATCTTTTTGTTTAATGACACAGTGTCAACATCTAAGAAGTTAGTTATAAGATTATGTTTATGAGTTTAAACATACAGACTTACATCTGAAGCAATAGCAGAGAAGATAATCTCTAAATGTAGTGTATACATTACAGATATTAAAACAAATTTATTAAGACTTTTTGCAATATATTTAATTATATAGACTTTATCTCATTCTGATGCTTCTATTATAGTCTTGTTATGCTTATTATACATTTAAAAACAGTGTTAATTAAAGCTTTTATGCAGTTTCATTTTACACATTCACTTTCTCAACAGAAGATTGACCTCAAGTTCAGACACATAAAGTATTGAACTCAGTCTTACAGAATTTTTTGACTTAATTTACATAATAATTACTTCACAATAATGAGAGTATAAATGTTCTTTTTTAACTCTAATTTACTGACATCTCATTCATATAAGAAAGTCACTGAAGAGTTGAAGTTAATTAATTATGTATAAGAAGAATTTAAAGTCTGCAATTTATTTAAATTTAAACATTTTACTGATAGTCTTCTTAAACAGAGCAGCAATTTCATTGTTAACTTTCTTTTTCTCTTTAAATTTAGAAAAGAAATCATTATCATTATTATCATTAACTTCTATATCAAAGACTCTGTATCTCTTTTCTTTTTCTTTATAAACTGACTTTTAATACAACTTAACTGCAGTTAATCTGTACAGCTTAATCACAGTTAATCTGCTTGTCTTTTTTTAAGTATCTTACTTAACATTAGAAAGAAATTTACAATCTTTAATAAAGTGAAAGCTGTTGCAAAGAAAACACTTAATAAAGCAGCAAGAAAAATGATTACTGTCTGAGCTGAATGATCTGTAATAATGTTATTTAATATTAATTATATAATAATTTAATGAATTGCAGTTCTAATTTATTAAACATTAATCTTCTTTCTATTTATCTATTTATAAAACAATGACAATCTCATTAATCTTAAACTGTATCTCTTTTTTCTAAAGCTTTTATAAATCTCTCTCAACATCTAAATTGTTCTGAGCATCAATGACATTACAGATCACAACATACTCAATTAATAATGCTTAAAGCAGTATTTGAAATCATCATTTTAATTTAAATAACTCAATTATATCAGACTGAGTTGCAGCAATCTTTTTGCTGAGTTTGCTTAAATAAATTCATACTTCTTTAATAAATACATTCTTTGACATTCTATATTCAATAAACTTCATTAAATATTGTCTCTCAGTCATCTGCAGCTTCTTTTTATACTTAAACTTTAACATATCTTAAACATTCTTTATACTAATTTTATCTGTCAAATATTCTTAATTATCTGCATTTATGCAGATAATAAGTCAATATAAGATCTTTATATCAATTTTCTGATTTTTAAAGTCAAGACTACTGAGAAAAAATGAGTCTAAAAATTCATTAATCAGCATGTTGATTGCTAAGACTTCAACAACATTTTATAGATCTTTTTTTATTAATTATTTTTTCATAAGAATGAATCATTGATTGCAGTTCTCATAAGTGAGAATTGAGATGAATTGTTGCTTTATAAAGAAGTTGTTAAAGTTCATGATGATGATAGTTGACATGTAGTATAAGAAGTGAATAAAGTAAAATAACAATATATACATTGAAGATAATATAAATAAAACAAATAAAAAGCTTTTATATCTTTTATTCTGTAAGATAGTAATGCTTATTCATCTTAATAATTCATATTAAGCTGTCAAAGAACAGTGCTGTCTGAGTAACTGTGAATGCTGATTTTTGCTGAGATCAATTCTTTATGAATCTTTTAAATTAAACATACTTAGCTACTGCAAAATGCTGATTCTGCTAAAGTCAGATTTATTATAAATCTTAATAATTAGTAATACTGCTAAAGCTGAATTGACTATGAATCTCAATAATTGATGTACACAGCTACTGTTAATGTGCTGATTCTGCTAGAGCTAAATTTACTATGAATCTTTTATAAATCTTAAAAGTCAACATACTCAGCTATCATCACATTAAAAGTATACACTTTCTCTAAGAAGCTTCTTGCTAATTTGAGCTCATAATTTATTGAAAGAAAGTAGATATTCATGCTATACTATGCTGTTTAGTGAAATCTCTAAACTGTGTTGTCTATGAGCACATCTTGATTGAGAGAGTTACAGAAGAAGTAAAAAGAATGTTGACTGCAGTTAATATAAATAGAGTCTTTACTCAGTCTCTGATGCTAGTTCTACTTCACTTCATAGAAGCAGCTAGAACATCACTTCTTAACAACATTCTCAATTATATTTTATAAATTTGTTTTTTACAAATCTTTAAACAACTTCAAACACTGTGATGATGTCATAATGACAATAGTTAGTAATGAAATTTATATAAGACTTTTATTAAAATATTAATTTAACAGATATAAGCATTATAATAAAGTATTATAAAAGATATACTAATCTTTTTCAGTATAATGTTAAAGAAATAATCTTTATTAATTGTGAAATTTTGTAATTCATCATCATTAAATGTAATGATAAGCTAATCATTCTTTATATTCACTTTTAAATATGTAAGTAGCTGACTGACTACAAGCTAAATTATATATATTATATAATTTACAATTTTAATTTCATCACTTCAGATAATATTCTTCTGACTTAAAAGCTGACTCAAATAACATTATAATATATAATTATTGAATATATTGTCTGCTGTAACTATCAGCAATTAATGTATTAAATTTTACTTCTTCAATATCTTAAAAACATATTCAGCAAGATTTTAATTATTATGTTGACTCTTTAATTTTTTAAAGATTAAAAATATCTCTGTATATTTTTATTTAGTATCAATAAAGTATACAGTAATGTTTAGAAATGTAAGATAATTTAAAGAGTAAAAGACTTTGCTGATTCATATAACTGCATAAAAGACTTAAATGATAGTCAGTCTGTAAAAAAGACTTAAATAAACTCAATGCTAAGTGCTAATCTGAATAGTCTTTGTGTCTTAAAATGTGTCAATACATCAAAATGTAAATAAATATTAGAATAGTAAATAAACAAATAAACAATAGATATTTATGTATTTAAATTGCTTCTATTTACTAATTATGTAATCTACAGCATGTAGAGACATTATGTTTTACTTAATGACATGTGCTGCAGCAATGAACTGCATTTTTCAGTCTTAAATTCTCATTAATGTCTTTTAAATCATTTTGATGCAGTCTACACAGAGTATACATATTCTTTATTTAAATCTGTTTCTTCTTAGATCTTCTGCAAGACACATAAGTGTGTGAAGAATTGCACTTTATATTGTTAACAGAACAGAGATTATTGATGTTAATAGCTGTTATTAACTTAAAATAGATAGCAGTTCAGACTGTTACTGAGAGAATGAGAGAATGATAGAGATCAAGAAACTGACTTAAAGCAAAGATACAGATTATAATGTAATTATAAGATATGTCATTCTTCTGATAATGATAATAGAAGCAGATTTGAGTTCATAAATTAATCATGAAGATTGAGCAGTTTAACTAAATCACATATTTCTTAACAAGAAATCTTATCTATATCTATGTAAATAGAGTAGTTAACATAATCAATAATATAGAAACTAACTTACTTAATTGCTCTGAGCTCATTGCTGTGTCTTCAGAACATGTTCTGCACAGAAGAAAGTGTATAAGATGTCTTGAGACAAGATATTTACAACTTTTAGTCATTTATATCTTGTCTTCATCATTCTATGTCATATAACATTCAGAAGCTCAATGATTAAAAGTTCATGATTAAGTTTTAGAGTCTTGTTGACAGATTTAACAATGTTTAATGTGTTGTAACTATAGCAATGATCAGAGAAGTGAGCAATAACTTAAAGTTGTGAATTCTAAGCAGTAAGAACAGTCAGTAAAACACTTTCTAAAAAAGAAGCATTTACTATTTGTTGAAGTCAGTCTTCTACAGCTGATTTGATTTTCTACAGCTTTCTTATCTTTGTTTTAAAGATTTTCATTGTTTTTGCTTAAACAATGACTCAGAAACAGAACCTCAACACTTTCTCTATCTTCTTTAAGAAGTTTTCACTCAAATAATGACAGCAGTAAGTTCTCATCACTTAAGAACTCAGCAGCATATCTGTCTGTAGCAGCTCTTTATCTTAATTTACATCAAAGTACAGTTCTGTATCTCTGAAATTGTCTGTTGCAGATGCAAAAGAAAGTATTCTCACAAGTTTTAAGACTTACTTTTCATCACTGCTTACACAAAAAGCAAGTTTCTTTCATCTACATCAATTATGATCATCAACAGCAAAGTCTGCACAAAGCAGACTTTTAAAAAGATGCTGTTCACAGCAAGAAAGAAATGACATTGCTGAAAGAAGTAATTAAACTGTATTGAGTACACAAAACAGTGTTTGAAGTTGTTTGTAAGTAGTGATTAGTTTAGTAACAAAAGAAAAGAAAACTCATCAGTCACTAAATTAATCATAAGATTCATGTATACTTTAGAAGCTCATAAATGTAGCTTCTACATATAGACTGATAACAGCTAAACTCTGTATCATTAAGCTTTTAAATCACTGTCTAAAAGTTCTTGTCTGATCTGCTAAGCTATCTTGTAGCTCACTGTCTCTCTGAAGTGAATTTATAGACAATTTATAATATCATAAGATTTAGTAGTTCTCATAACACATAGATATCTCAAAGCAGCCTTTTATACTCAGCTCTAACTGCAGAAGACTGTTCACTTCTGTATATTTACTTCAATGCAGATATGCATTCTCTTCAGTGTCAATATAATCATCACTTCATTCTTTAATCTTATTCACATTCTTCATGTGCAGATTAGCACACAGCATTCATATATAATGTGTATTGAGCATTTTATTGATGTTTTGAATGCAAATCTAAGAGAGAGAGTATCAGTTAACATAGTAGTTAATGTAGAAACAAAACTTACTTATTGTTAGATATATAACTCATGATAGCTATGCTATTAGTGTGGTGTCACCTTTTGACAGGTTATGAGCCCAGGTTGGTGTAATGGTATTGAACATGTGTTGGCTGCCTTACTTACATAAGCTCAAGGTTATGAGTTTGAACTATGTTGCATGCGCATTCTTTCCGCCTGTGAGAAGCTGAGTAAGCAACGTATGAGCGTGCTGGCCAATCGTGGGTTAGAGAGAGTGTTAGATATATAACTCACAATAGCTATGCTATTAGTGTGGTGCCACCTTTTGACACTTATTTTTAATAAATTAATTGTTTATAATCTTATGCAGAGTATGTCAATTAAGAAAGACTGCATTCTCTGAAGAAGCAGACAGCTTTGATAAAGCTGACATTATGATGTGATGTTGATGATAGTGAGATGAAAGTATGTGAATGATGATGAGATCAAAATGCATTAAATGATAAATGTAAACATTAAATGCTTAATGACAGTGATGTATTTACTATAAACAAAGAATTAATGTCAAAGTAAAGTCTATCTGAGTCTTTTTTACAGATTAACTACCATTCAAGTCTTTTATGCAGTTGCATGAATCAGTGAAGTCTTTTACTCTAATTTAAATTAATTTATTCATTAAATATAATAAAAACTTTAATCTATATTTTAAGCTCTGTAAGCACATCTTTTTAAACATTTATAATACAACACTTAAGAAGTTATGCAATCTTAATTTAATTTAAAATCTTAATATCAACACAATATATTTAGATGAGCTTTCAGAACTTTATATGCTTAATAGTATAAAAGAATAGATTGAGTATTATAATAAATTGAAGAATTTGCTGATTAAAGACTTTAAAAATAAAATTAAATAATTTAATAATGATTTTTTGAACTGTCTATCAAAAAGTGAGCATTATATTAGAGCATTATAATTAAAAATTATAATATGTCTTTAAGTTTATTGCTTTAAAGATTCAAATCTATCTTTTCAATGTTAATTTTATTTTTTAATAACTGCTACTTTTTAAATGATGTTTTATGATAATTATTTCATTATTTTCTGATGCTGAATGATTTATGATATTATAACAGTTAATATACATTATATTTAATCTTTCATCACATTTACTAACTACTTCAAAAAAGAACTGTCAGATCTTTACTGAGCAAGTTAAACTATTTTATATTATTTAAATATAATTCTTAATTTTTAAGTCTGTATTCTAACTTTATATAATTGTTTTTCATCAATCTTGAAACTCTCACTTTATCACAAATCTTTAAAGAACATACTTTGAATTTAAAGTGTTTGCAAAAGTTAAAAAACAAGATTGACTTAATTAAAATGACTTAATTCTATTATTAAAAGTACTTAAAAATGATTTTTTTAAGTTATTTAAGATCTGACTAAATAATGAGCTGTATAAAGACATGATGTTGAGTTATTATAGTAAGTTAAGCAAATAAATGATACTTTATTGTACTTTAAGTGATGTATTGATGATAATGTGTTGTGAGAGTTTCAAAATTAATATATATAAGATTGTAATTATGTGACAGAACATGTATCTAAATGTAAAATGAATTTTTTACAATATTAATTATGATAAATATTATTTAAAAATGATTATATATAGTAAATATTAAGTATCAATGAAGAGATTTCTCATTAAAAAATCTTTAATTAATAATTAAAGATCTATTTAATTATTCTTTATCTTACATCTTTAATCTTTAAAGATCAGCTTTCTATTTAATTAATAATCATTACTTATTATTTTTTTTATTACTTTCTTTATCATTAATAAATTCAATATTCTTCTTATCATCTTCATTGTCATCAATTAAGTCATTAAAAACAAATTCATTAATGAAATCATCATTTAAAAATTTCTTATCTTCAGACATCATTACACAAGCTTCATCAACATCTTTAATTACACTCTTTTCATCTTCTTTCTTCTGATCAAATACAGACTCTTAGATGTAACTAGTTAATGTTAAAGTTGAGAAGTGTTATAATTGAGTAATATAATATTTATATATAATTAAAGTCATTAATGTGTTTAAAATCAAGAACTTCACTATGAAAGCAATGCATAATCTTAATGAAATTAAAATCTTCAGTATTATATAACTTTTATTTTTCTATATTATTAAGAACTCTTTCTCAATGTTTAATTGCAACTATTAAATGCTTTTTAATTTAATAATTAATGTTGATGTACTTCTACTCAATAACTTCATCTTTATTGATATTCTAGAAAATGTCAGAGAGTCTATAAAAAATATAAATATAATATATTTTTTACTTCATTTTCTTAAACTCTCACTCTTCTTTTAATGCAAAAACTTCAGCAAATAACATTTTCTTTTTAATCTTCTCTTTAAGTTAAGCTCAGTCCTCATTCTTTATTAATTTGTTTTTCAGCTCATCTTTGTAGTAAATATCTGCAGATAGTTAAAAGCAATATAATTAAGCATAATAATTTTAAAAAAATCTTATAAGAAATTTCACAGTTATATTATTTTTTTAAGATCTCATCTTTAATCTTCTCTTTTATAATCTTCTTCAATGCTGAATCTGCAATCTAATATAAATTAATCTTTTTCAATACATCTTTTTTCTGTTTCACAACTCCGCAGTTCATCATCTTTACATTTTTAATTTATTTAAAGTTCTTATTTTTCATATATTTCTATCATTTCTTTCTTGCACATACAGTCTTTAAGTTATTTAAATATTCATTAAATGTCTTTTTTAAATTATATATAAACTTCTATAAACAGTTACAGCAATTAAATCTTTCTTTAAAGATTAAGAATGAATTGAAAATTAAGTATTTTACAGTTTACAGTGAAAGCTTAATGTTTAAATTCATCATAATAAAAATTTAAAATATATAGTTAGCTGCTGAGTTCTATACTGAGTGACATAATTAAGCATTATATATGTGTATTACAGCTATGCATCAAAGTGAAGTATAAGAGCAATGTATAAGATTAAATCTTAAAAAATGAGCAGTAAAATAAGTAATAATATTGAGTAATATATTTATTGAGTGTAGAGATTTAATGTAGAGATTGAGTAGAGACAGAGTGAGTGTAGTAAATTGAGTAACAGAGATGAAGATAAGAAAGTGTTAAATTGAATATTAAAAGTAAATGTATTAATATATTCATTTATAACATTAATATATATATCATAAATAAATGTGTTGTTTATTAACAATTTAATATTTAAATATCATTAACATCTAAAAGCTCTCAATACATCTTTTAACTACATACTTTCAAACTACAATACACTTTTAAATTACAATGCATCTTTAAACTACAAAATCACTCTAAAACTCATTGTCATTCAGAAATACATTTAAATTGTTTTTTAATAATGTTTTTCTTAACTTAATCTTAAAGCATCATTATATCATCATATTATATTATAATATATATTAAGAAAACTTTGAGACACAGTGCTATAAAGATTGTATTAAGTGAAGAGAAGACAGCAGCAGCAGAAAAAACATTTAAAAAAACATTATAAATATAGAAGAAAATACTGAAGCATTTAAGTTAGTTCATTACTGAAAGTCAAATAATAAGCTTAATTTTAACATATAATATAATATTTAATAATAATATTTTATTCTACAGCTATCACTTTTTATAAAATATATTGCTATTAAAAATTAACAAATTTTCTAATAGCAAAATTACTCTTTTAAAAGCTTTGCTGCAAAATAACTTAAGATTATTTGAAAAAGGTTTTTTCTCAATATAAGATGTTTTACTTTTAAAGTTTAGTCATTAAAAGTTTGCAGAAGACAGTAAAAGCATATATTGTTGTTTTTTTTAAAAGTATATTTAATGAACTGTACAGTAATTATTATTTATCAGTTAACAGAAAGTAGATGTTAATTTAACTGCAATTTATATAAAATAAATTATTATTCAGTACAAAAACATGTCTTTTATTAAGAGATATATATATAACTGAAACATTGCATTTAAAGATGCAGATTAAAACAATTATTATTAGATTATTTTGAGAATATCTAATTCTCAATGTAGTAAATAAATAGACTAAATTGAAAGCTGTTTAATCATATATATATAATGCTTACTTATAATGTTTATATATTAATAATCTTTAAGCTCATAATCTTTATTCTTAAGTTAAGTCTTAAGAACTTACTTATTAATCAGTCTTAAAATTCTTAAAACTCAGACAGAGCTTTTAAATTAAGTTAAGCTTTAATGTTGAAGTTTAATCTAAATTCTTAGACTGACAATTAAAGCTCAATTTAATCTGACTTAAAAGCTCTATTTAAGTCAGACTGAGTTAACCTGACTTAATAATTACTTTATATAGTCTGAGAAAGTGTCTGAGCAAGTGTCTGAGCATGTATCTAAGCATGTATCTAAGCATAACTCTGAGCAAGTATCTGAGCAAGTATTTAAGCAAGACCTTTAAGTAAGACTTCTGAGTAAGGTCTTTAAGCAAGGTCTTTAAGCAATCTAGAAATCTTACATAAAGACTATGCTTAAAACTGTTATGCTTACAGTCTTTTATGAAGAGTCTTGCATAGAGGTCTTGCTTAGTCAGAAATTTCAAATTTATATTATTACTCACCTCAGTGCTGAGGTAATGAACTTCTTGTACTTTTATGTGTTGTGTGCAACTACTACTATATGCTTAGATATTCACCTCAAGAGCAAATAACTCATATAATGCAGTCATTTGACATGTTGCTTGTCTGATCAGAGACTATGTATATATAGTGTAGTATTTTTCTTATAGATAGAATTTAGCTTCTTACATACACATTATCTAACAAATTAATAGCATTAACTGCATCATCAGCTCACATATAGTGACACTAGATTCAATTCATCAAAGACTTAACTATTTAGCTTAAGTACTCAATTAGTTGTCTTGTTATGACATCATAATTCTTTTAATATCTTACTTTTACATCATCATCACCTCATCTCACTCATTTTACATCATTATGCTCAGCCTCAACAGTTTTAAATCATCATTTCTTCTTTATATCTTCACTTTTATCTTTATTTTCACCTTCATCTTCATTGTCTCATTCTTCTCATTCTCTTCATTCTTCTCATTCTTTCATTTTACATTTAAATTCAACATGCTCATCAACTAAGATAAATCATTCATATCATTGTGCTCATCTCTCTCACCACACACTTCACAGCATCATTAAACTTAATTTTTATTCATATATCTTCTTTCTTTATATCTCATTCATTACTTCTCACTCATATGTCTGACCTCTTGACTTTCTCATTAGTATTAATTATTAAATAATTATCTATCATTCTCATCATCATGTTTATTGTGTCATTCTGCAACTCAGGTAATCTTAGAGAATGAGAGACTTGATGAGATGATATCTTAAGATAATATTAAATGTCATTACTAATCATACTATAAGTTATAAACTCACAAGCCTCTCATCTATAAGAGACTGATGAGTAAGATATGTAACAATGTGAAACACTACATTACAACAGGTATTTGATGAAGTTTCAATGTTAAGATCTTGTATTGATAAAGATTAACAACTAAGAAACTTAAAAGATATATATGTAAAGACTGTCTATTGTTACGGCCATACCCAGTAAAGGTTATGTAGTAACTAGATATACGCGGGTACAGCGTATTCACGGGTATAAGGTCGCCCGGCTCGATATGCTCGCGGCGACCTCAGCGAGGCAATAGACCTCTGGG
>JAABUY010000973.1_pt1 | contig 42549 bp, 47 predicted proteins | sample 5560271 | NCBI WGS metagenome assembly JAABUY01 (sample SAMN10711886, study PRJNA513374) | rock metagenome | isolation source: Antarctica rocks | place: Antarctica: Victoria Land, University Valley
TAGCAGCCCGCCCGCTGCACAAACCCGACGGTGCCGACGCCGACCCCGACCAGCGTCCTCGCCTCCCAACCATGGGTTGCCTTGATCAGCCACGCATACCTCGACCTGCGGTAGTCTACCGAGTCTGGCAGGCACAGGCGCGGCCTGGACTGAGCTCCGGGCGTGACCGCGAGGCGAGTCTGACCTCCGGGCGCGGCGGCGCGCGTCCGGAGGGCTCTCCCCGGGACTACAGGCCGTTGGGGTGGCGGACGACGTAACCGCTCGTGTCGCGGCTGGCCGTCTGCCAGCGCGAGCCCGCGGCGGTCGCGCCGCTGGTGTCGAAGCGCAGCCCAGCCACGAACATGAACGTGTGGTCGGCGTTGGCGTAGATCGTCACCCAGCGTCCGGGGCCGGCCGACCCGAAGCCCTCCAGGCCCGTCGAGTCATCGGGCGAGGCCAGCAGCCCCGCCCCGTGCAGCGAGTAGGACACCGATCCCGAGCAGTCGTAGGCGTCATCCTGGAAGTTGTCCACGTGACCTCCGCCGTAGCGGTAGGGCAGCTTGGCGATCTGGTTGCCGGCCTGGATCATCTGCTGCACGGCGAGCGGCGCGGAGGCCGGCGCGATCGCCGTCCCGTCGGGCTGCAGCTGGGCACGGTCTCCGGCGGCCAGCGGCGCGGGGGCCGCGGCCGGGGTGGAGGGACGCGACCGCCCGGGCGAGGAGCCACCCTGGAAGGCCTGGGCACCCCCGGCGACCGAGGCATCGGCGGCCTCGCTGAGCGGCACCACGTCGGAGGGTCGGAAGACCCCGTCAGCGGGCTTGAGGTTCTGCTCGCGCTCGAACATGGCGACGTGGCGGGCGGTGAGCGGCCCGTACTGGCCGTCGGCATGGGTGCGGACCCCGGCAAGGGTCAGCTCGCGCTGGAGCAGGCGCACGTCGGGGCCGCGCGATCCCACATGGAGGGTGCGCTTGCCCAGGGTCGCCGTTCTCCCCAGAGCGGCTGGCTTGCCGGGGGCCGCTGGCCTGGCGGATGCCGGAGCGGCACCGGCCAGGACGAGACCGCCGAGACCGAACACTGCTACGGGCATGAGACGTCTGCGGAACACGGACGCGAGTCCTTTCTCCTTCGGGCGCCTACGAGGTGAGCTGTCGGGCTCGCGCTGAAAGAGCTGCGCTAGGCCGCGTGGCGGCCATTCGCCCCGGGACCGCCATCGGCGGCCCAGTGGTTCCCCCGCTCCCGCGCCGCCAGGCGACGCAGGACTCGGCTATCGACTACACGAAGGGCGGGACAGTAGCGGATCCGGTTGACGCCCACAATCCAGCGCCCATTTCCGGGGCCTGGGACGTATCCTGCACCGTCGCATGCCGTGGGAGCCCGAGCTGGTCGAGCTGCGCCGCCGCGAGGCGCTCTCCCGGGTGGCGATGACCGGATGACCGCCTTCTCCGACCCCGAGCACGACCTCGAGCCCGAGCGTGTCGCCGAGCTGCTGGGCCGTGGGGAGGTCGAGCTCATCGACGTCCGCGAGCTCTACGAGCGCGAGGCTGGCCACATCCCCGGCTCCCGGCACGTCGAGCTCGAGCGGCTGGCCTCGGCGGCGCCGACCATCCCTCGGGACCGCCCCGTCATCTTCGGATGCCGGCTGGGAGCCCGATCGGCCATGGCCACCCAGGCCTTCCGGGCCGCCGGCTGGGACGCGTGGAACCTGCGGGGCGGCGTCGCCGCCTGGCACGAGCAAGGCCTGCCGTTGGCCCCCGACGGTGGGCTCGTGGCCGACCACTGACACCGGGCTGGCGGGGGCCGCCGCGCCCTGGTGCCCTCAGGCTGGCAGCGGGGGATGAACTTCACCTCCTTCACCGCGGCGGGGTTCGCCACCCGCCAGGCGCAGGCATCCCTGGGCGCCCTCCGGGCGACGGGCACCGACCACGTCAGCTTCGTCCCCACGTGGTACATGGCATCTCCCACGGCCAACGCAGTGGCGCCCGACCCGGCCAAGACGCCGACCGACGCCAGCGTGCTGACGGGCATGCGCGACGCGCACGCGCTCGGCCTCACGGTCACGCTCAAGCCCCACGTCGACGTGGCCAACGGCTCCTTCCGCGGTCAGGTGCGCCCCGCCGATCCGCTGGCCTGGTTTGCCAGCTACCACGCGATGATCGACCACTACGCGGCCCTGGCCGCCGACGGCGGGGCGCGGACGCTCGTCGTGGGCGACGAGCTCGCCTCCCAGAGCGGACGCACCGCCGACTGGCGGGCACTGATCACCGAGGTTCGTCGCCGCTTCGCCGGGATGCTGACCTACGGTGCCAACTGGGTGGACGAGGCCGAGCACGTGGGCTTCTGGGACGCCCTGGACACCATCGGCGTCGATGGCTACATGCCGCTGAGCAGGAAGGGCACCCTCGACCAGAACGTGCTGCGGCTCTGGTACGGGACGGCGTCCGATCCGGCCATCCGCTGATGACGGCCCACGGCGCCGGTCCGGCGCAACCCTCAGGGATGATCCACGTTGTTTCTCCATGGGTACGAAGCGGCCCCCAAACCGCCTAGACTCGACCCCGCGCGAACCAGCTCGCGCCCGCCGCCATGCCTTCCCTGATCGACCGCCTGTTCCCTTCCTCCCAGCCGTCGGCGCCCGCCGAGCCGGTGCCGACCGACGTCGCGACCCCAACCCGTGCAGCCGTCGTCGAGCCCGGGACGGGGGCTCCGGCCGCGGCACGGGCGCCCCGCAGCGGGCTCGACCGGTTGTTCCCACGCCAGGGGACGGCCGCCGGGTCGCCGCCGCGCTCGCCTGCCGCCGGCATCTCCCCGGGGGGCTATCACCCGCCGACGGCGACCAACGGCGCCGAGCCGGGGACGGCAGTCCTGGTGGGAGGCGAGCTCGCGGCCGGCGAGGCCGGGGTGCAGGTCACCACCCCCTCGGCCGACGCCTCCGCCGGAACGTGTGCCAACTGCAGCGCGCCCCTGGCCGGCGAGCAGGAGTGGTGCTTGGAATGCGGCGCGGAGGTCGCCCGGGCCGAGCCCCGGACCTGGCGTCTGGGACTGACCGTCGCAGGCTCGCTGCTCGTCCTGGCGGCCATCGGCTTCGGCATCGCCTACGTTGCCCTGTCGGACCGCAGCGAGCGAGACGCCGCCCTGGCCGGGCCCCCCTCCCCGGGCCAGCTCTCCACGCCGTCCCCGGTCAGCGCCGCCCCTCCGGGCACGACCACGCCCGTGGCTCCGGCGGTTGGACCGGTCACCGGGACCCCGGGACCGCTGCCCAGCCCGGCTCCGGCGCAGACGCCCGTGACCCCCGGCTCGGCGGCCACCCCCGCTCCGGCCACCGGCAGCGCGCCGACCAGCCCGACGGGCCGCTCCTCGACGGGCACCGCTCCCACCAAGCCGAAGACGATCAAGCCCAGCACCCCCAAGTCGCCCACCAACCCCAACAACCTGGTCAAGCCCAGCCCCAACCAGGCCGTGCGTCCGATCTCCTTCGACCCCGGCTCCGCCCACGGCTTCCCGTCCGGCAGCGCCGGGGCCAACAGCCAGGACGCCGGCCTTGCCGTGGACAAGAACCCGAGTACCGCGTGGTTCACCTCCACGCCCGACACCGGGATCTACGTCGACGCCGGCGTACCCACGCCCATCAAGTCGGTGACCGTGACCACGACGACCCCGGGGTTCACGGCGGCGATCTACGGCGCCGTGTCGGGCCCACCGGCCTCGCTGTCGGGCTGGACGCAGCTGGCCGGGTCGACCACGGTGGCCAGCAAGCAGCCCTTCAACGTCTCGGGCTCGGGGCAGTATCGCTTCATCATGGTGTACGTCAGCCGCCTGCCCTCGGGCGGGTCGCGGGCGAACGTCAACGAGCTCGCCGTCCTGCCCTGAGCGAGTGACCGACGCCGTCAGGCGCCGGGCCGAGCGGTCATCGGCGTGCCCCCCACGCGGGGCTGAGCGTCGACCCCGGGCGCTACGCTCGACCTCGCCCCCCGCCCCCGCGGGTTGGCTCCTCGGTCCATGCTCCGCCCCCGCCTCCTGCTCCTCGCGACGGCCTTGCCTGTCGCGGCGCTCGGGTTGGTCGCGGCTTGAACCCTCGCCCAGCTTGGCGCCCTTGAACGTGTAGATCTGCACCCGTACTCCGCGCCGGAGCACGTGCGTGCTCTGCACGGTGACGGGCACCACGCCCTCCGGCTGACCGCCACGCCGCGACCTCAGCCGCGACGCGGTGCGCTGCCCGCGGAGGGCGGTGTGCTGCCCGCCCCCGGCCGTGGGCCGGCCGGGGGCAGCGGCACCTGACCGCCGCCGACAGCGGCCGGAGGGGTGCAGCCGTCCGTCGGAGCTCGGCGTGAGCGCCGCCGATGCACGACCGCGGCGGCGGCGACGACGACGACGATCACCACCGCCGCCGCCCCCAGGCCCACGCGCTCGATCAGCCGGGCCGCCGCATGACCGGCGAAGTAGGAGAGCAGGCCGAAGCACATGGCCCACGAGATGCCGCCCAGCGCGTTGAACAGCAGGAACTGGCGCCATGGCATTCTGGTCATCCCGGCCAACCACGAGGCCCAGATCCGCAGCCCGGCCACCCAGCGCCCGAAGAACACCGCCTTTGGCCCGTGACGATCGAACAGCTCCTGCCCGCGCTCCAGGGCCGCGAGCCGGCGGTCCAGCGTGCGCCCGGGACGAGTGAGCAGCCGCCGGCCCAGCCGCCGGCCGATGAGATAGCCCACGTTGTCCCCGACGATCGCCGCGACGGCGGCCACGACGATGACGGCAACGATCGAGAGCTTGTGCTGGGAGGCGGTCACGCCGCCGGCGACCAGCGCGGTCTCACCGGGGACGGGGATCCCGCTCGACTCCATCCCAACGAGGGCGAACAGCGCGAGATAGCCGAGATTGCTCGGCACCGAGATGAGCGCCGCGAGCACCATGGCTGGGGGCCAGGCTAGCGCCCCCGCCGCCGCCCGCGCCACACTCGGGTGATGGACGAGCCCATGCGCCTGCCCCAGGGTCTGAGCATCCCACGCGCCGAGATTCACCTGCGTGCCGCGCGATCGTCGGGGCCCGGCGGCCAGCACGCGAACGTCACTGCGTCCCGGGTCGAGGCGAGCTTCGACGTGGCCGGATCACCAACGCTGTCCGAGCCGATCCGTGCGCTGCTGCTGGCCCGGCTCGGCCCTCGGGTCAGTGCCGTCAGCCAGGACAGTCGCAGCCAGGCTCGAAATCGTGAGCTGGCCATCGCGCGCCTCCAGGCGCGGCTCGCTGGGGCGCTAAGGGTCAGGCGCCCGCGACGGCCGACCCGGCCAACCCGAGCCCAGCGGTCCGCCCGCCTCGACGCCAAGCGTCGGCGCGGGGCCCGCAAGCGCGACCGGCGAGTGCCGCCGGGCGACGACTGACCACGCCCCGCTACCAGCGCTCGACGTGCGAGAGCCGGGCCAGCTCCCCGTGCAGCTCCACGACCTGCTGCTTGACCGGGTCGGCGTCGGGGCGCTCGCCGACCAGGTCCCAGGTCTTGGCGGCTACGTCGCGCGCGGTCTCCGGCGTGGCGTGCCGTCCCAACATGGCCACGAGCTCGAGCTCGAAGGCCTGGATCTGAGCCGCCGGATCGCCCGGCCGCATGCGGGGCAGCGACTCCTGGGTGGACTCCCTCCACATGCCCGAGGCAACGATGAGGCGGTTGCGCAGCGCCGTCTGATCGATCGACATCGCCGCAGACTAGTCGTGCCGAGCGCGAGTACAGCGTCGACAAGCTCCGGTCGGCTCAGTCGCCGAGGACCACGGCGGTCAGGGCCAACGCAAGCTCGGCCCGAGGCTGCAGCGAGCCCGCGAGGACGTACTCACCCGGAGCGTGGGCACCCCCGCCGAGCGGGCCCAGCCCGTCAACGGTCACGGGCACAACGGTCGAGATGTGGCTGGCATCGCTGGCTCCCCCTCGAGCGCCGGCGAGGATCGGGCGCCCGAGCCGATCGGCGGCGGCAGCCAGCAGTCCCGCGGTGGCCGACTCGGCATCCATCCCGGGCCAGAGTCGCAGCAGTCGAGCGCTCAGCTCGACGCCGTCGAGCTCGCCGGGGACCGCCGCCTGGACCCGCGCGAACGCGCCGGCGTCGTGCGCACGCAGATCGCAGAACAGCTCGCCCCGGGCCGGAACGACGTTGAAGGCATCGCCCGAGCGCAGGATGGTGGGCACCGCCGTGAGCGTCTCGGGACCGTCTGGGTGGTGCTCGGCGCCCACCATCCGGGCCACGTGGGCCAGGGCAAGCAGCGCGTTGCGGCCGCGCTCAGGAGCCGATCCGGAGTGCGAAGCTCGACCGCGCGCCTCGACGAGAAGGGTGCCCGCCGCCTTGCGCCGAACGACCACTGCGTCCTGACCACCGGCAGTCCGAGCCCCAGCCTCGAAGCACAGGCAGGCATCCCAGCCCCGGAAGCGGTCGGCGTGGACGAAGGGCGCGGTGCGCCACTCCTCGTCGACCACGCACAACAGCGCCGCCTCGGCGAACGTGTGTGGCCGCGCGGCGAGCGCCCGAAGGATCCCGGCCGCAAGCACCACACCGGCCTTCATGTCGATGCTCCCCGACCCGGTGAGCCGATCGCCTTCTCGCCGCAGAGGCTCGTGGCGCGCGTGACCGATGACGGTGTCCAGGTGGCCGAGGAGCAGCAGCCGCCCCGACCCGCTGCCCCGGAGCAGCGCCAGGGCGTCGAGGCCGTGATCAGGGGAGGAGCAGGCCAGCCGACACAGCTGCGCCCCTCCAGGCAGCATGCCGGCCAGGACGGCCACTGCCGCCTCGGCGGCCTGGACGTCGCCGGAGGGCGACGAGATCCCCACCAGCTCTGCGAGGTCGAGCTCGGCCCGGACGGCGATCTCCCCCGCGGCTGCCAGCAGGTCGGTCAGACGACGACCTCGCCCATCATCATGCCTCAGAACGCCCGACCGGTGAAGCCTGCCGGGCATCGCCCGCCACGGGTGTGCTTGCCGTGGAGGCAGTAGACCCGGCGAACGTGGCGCACCACGATCCTCGCCGTCCCCGCCCGCTTCGCCGGGTTCTCGGCCCGGATAACGATCACGTGCTGGCCCAATGGCAGGTAGCGCGCCCCGACGAAGTTGAACGTCTGGGCCGGGCCCTGGTGGGTGTGAACGCGGTGGCCGTCGACGAAGACGATCGTGCGGGTGATGCCGACGCCCCCCGGGTCGACGGCGGTGACGGACACCTTGAGATCCTTGACGTAGGCGGCGTCGGGCCGGGGCGAGACGACGCGGACGATCGGGGCGCCGGTGTCGAGCTGCTGGTAGCAGGCGCCCGACAGCGCGTCCCCGCTCGTATTGAAAGCGCGGAAGGCAGCGTAGGCCGGCTTGCGCGAACCGCCAGCGCGCTCCAGGCCAAACAGCGAAGCGCTGCCACCGGCGCCGGAGTCATCGGCGGCGAACCACAGACCGACGGTGACGTAGCGGTCGAGGTCGAGGGTCAGGCAGTGGTAGCCCTCGGACAAGTACTGCGCCTGGGTCGCCTCGCTGACGCCGCCCGCCTTTCGCCCGGCGCCGCTGCCGCTGCCGCACGTCCCCGGATCGGTTGACCAACCCATCTCCGTCATCCAGATGGGCACCGTGTCGCCGTTGGCCAGCTCGACCCGACGGACCTCGCGGTAGCCCGTGAAGGTCGTGAACCCGATGTGACCCTGAAGGTCCCGGTAGCCCTGGCGCGGGGAGAGCAGGTTGCACGCCGTGTCGGTGTGGACGCCGATGGCATCGAAGCTGCCCTTGGCGCCGTCGTGGTAGACGCGATTGACGAAGTCGAAGTCGTTGCCCGCGGTCCCCCCCATGACGACCGTGGCGTTGGGATCGGCCCGCTTGACCGCGCCATATGCTCCGCGCAGCAGCCGGGTGTAGGCCGCCGGGTCTGGCCCACCGGCCCAGAAGACGCCGCCATCCTCCTCGTTCCAGATCTCATATGCCTCAACGGATGACCCGTAGCCCGCCTGGGCGCCGAGGGCGCGGTAGTGGGCGGCCAGGACCGAGAGGAAGGCTGCATAGTCGGCCGGATTGCGCGGGGGGGTTGCCGGGTTGGAGGACCCAGTCTCCCAGCTCGGCGAGGAGGTGACGTCGAGCAGCACCTTGACCCCGCTGGCGTGCGCGGCCTGGATGGTCGCGTCGTACTGGCCCAGGTTGTACACCCCGGGGTATGGCTCCAGCGCCGGCCAGGAGGCAAAGAGCCGCAGCCAGCCGGCATGGGTGTCGGCCAGCTCGCCGATCACCCGTCCCGTGTTGGGACCGGGGACGTCGGGCGCGACGAGCCCGGTCTGGAGCGCCGAGGCCGGACCGGCCAGGGCTAGCCCTACCGCGCCCGCGATCGCCGCCAGGGCGGCGACGAGACGACGACGAGACGACGAGGGGAACGGCTGAGTCATCAGTGACACCTCACATCGCGTTCCTTGCCCCGCCGTGGCCCGAACACCGAGCCTAGATGATCGATCCGGCCGTGCGGCTGCTCTGGACTGATCGGCTGGGCGCGCTTTCTAGCCCGCGTCGAGCAGGAGCCCGAGCCGACGCTCAAGCGCGGCGGCGACTGCGTCGTGGGCGACGCCGGACGGGAAGCGCTCTACCAGGGCCTGCATGAAGCCGTCGATCACCAGCCGCTCGGCCGGCTCGCGCGGGAGGCCGCGGGAGCGCAGGTAGAACAGCTGCTCGGCGTCGACCTTGGCCACCGCCGCCGCGTGGGTGCAGCGAACGTCGTTGGCCTCGATCTCCAGTCCCGGGATGGCGTCGGCATGGGCGCGGTCGGAGAGCAGCAGGTTGCGTGACTCCTGGAAGGCATCGGTGCGCTGGGCGCCGGGGTCGACCCGGATCATGCCCCGCCAGACCGCGCTCGACCGCCCCCCGAGGACTCCTCGGAAGGCGAGGTCGGAGATGGTGTCCGGCGCCGCGTGCTCCTGGGTGGTGTCGAAGTCGAGGCGCTGCCGCCCCCGCGAGGCATAGGCGCCGGTGACTCGGGCGCTGGCGCCGCGGCCGACGAGGGCCGTGTCCATGCGCAGGCGCGCGCGGCCGGCGCCGAAGCCGAGCACCACCCACTCCAGTGAGCCCTCCTGGCCGACCTCGGCGCGTTGGGTGCCAAACATCCACGCCTTCTCGCCGAGCCCCTGGCCACACAGGTAGCGCAGCCGCGCCCCGGGACCGATCGAGAGCTCGACCACGGCGTTGAACAGCCCGTCGCCGTCGGCTGTGGCCGACCCGTACTGGTCCCAGACCTCGGCCTCCGCGCCCTCCTCCAGCACGATGAGGCAGCGCCAGTGCATAGCGCTTCCCGCCGCGGCCTGCAGCGCCTGCAGCACCACGGGCGCCTCGCACCGCACCCCAGCCGGCACCCATACGAAGGCACCGCCGCCCCAGCCTGCCTCGTTGCGGGCGGTGAAGGGGTCAGAGGCGTCGACCAGCCGACCGAGATGGGGCTCCACCAGCTCGGGATGGGTGCGCACCGCCTCGGCCAGGGGAAGCACAAGGGGCTGGGCCGTACGGCCATCGCGAGCCGGGCCCGGAAGCTCCGCGGCGCCATTGCCCGCCACGACAGAGCCGTTGGGCGTGTCGACTTGGGTGAGGGTGAGCGCTCCGGCGGGTGCTTGCAGCAGGGCCTGGGAAGCGGGAAGGGATCTCTCGGGCGGGGGCGCCGGGGAGTAGGCATCGAGGTCGAGCTCCCGCAGCTCGAAGAACTCCCACCCGGGGATGCCACGGAAGCGCGGGAGCTCGAGGCTCCCCTGCAAAGCGACGGCGCGCTCGCGGCGCGCCGTCAAGAAGCCAGGCTCGGTGGCTACCACGCTCACCCGATCGAGCCCTCCATCTGCAGCTCGATGAGGCGGTTCATCTCGACGGCGTACTCCATCGGCAGCTCCTTGGTGATGGGCTCGATGAAGCCGTTGACGATGAGCTTGGAGGCCTCCTCCTCGGGGATGCCGTGCGCCTGGAGGTAGAAGACCTGCTCGTCGCCGATCTTGGAGACGGTGGCCTCGTGGCCCACGTCGACGTCGTTCTCCCCGATCCGGATGGTGGGGTAGGTGTCCGAGCGCGAGTCCTCGTCGAGAAGCAGCGCGTCGCACACCACCTTCGCGCGGGAGCCGACCGCCCCCTCGGCGACCTCGAGCAGTCCCCGGTAGGTCGATCGTCCCCCGCCCTTGGAGATCGACTTGGCAAAGATGTTCGAGGTCGTCCGCGGAGCTGCGTGGATGATCTTGCCGCCGGCGTCCTGGTGCTGACCGTGGCCGGCGAAGGCGATGGAGAGGATCTCCCCGTGAGCCTCCTCCCCCAACAGGTAGATCGACGGGTACTTCATGGTCAGCTTGGATCCGAGGTTGCAGTCGACCCACTCGACAGTTGCCCGCGCATGGGCGACGGCACGCTTGGTGACCAGGTTGAACACGTTCTGGGACCAGTTCTGAACCGTCGTGTAGCGGATCCGGGCCCCCGGCTTGGCAATCAGCTCGACAACGGCGGAGTGCAGTGAGTCCGACGAGTAGGTCGGTGCCGTGCAGCCCTCGACGTAATGCACGTAGGAGCCCTCGTCGGCGATGATCAGAGTCCGCTCGAACTGGCCCATGTTCTCCGTGTTGATCCGGAAGTACGCCTGGAGGGGCAGCTCGACGTGGACGCCGGGAGGGACGTAGACGAACGACCCACCCGACCACACCGCCGAGTTCAGCGCGGCGAGCTTGTTGTCGTTGGGCGGGATGATGGTTGCGAAGTACTCGCGGACCACGTCCTCGTGCTCGCGCAGCGCCGTGTCCATGTCCATGAAGATCACGCCCTGCTGCTCGAGATCCTCACGCACCTGGTGGTAGACGACCTCGGACTCGTACTGAGCCCCGACGCCCGAGAGGAACTTGCGCTCGGCCTCGGGGATGCCGAGCCGATCGAAGGTGCGCTTTACGTCGTCGGGAACGTCGTCCCACGAACGCCCCGGCTTCTCGGACGCGCGTACGAAGTAGTGGATGTTGTTGAAGTCGATCTCGGCCAGCTTCGGAGAGATTCTCGGGCTCCAGGCCGGCATCGGCCGGGCCTCGAAGTGCTCGAACGCCTTGAGGCGGAACTCCCGCATCCAGGTCGGCTCGCTCTTGAACTCCGAGATCTTCTCGACGATCTCGCGGTTCAGGCCCTTGGGCGCCTTGTACAGGTAGTGCTCAGCGTCGTGGAATCCGTAGCGCTCGGTGTAGTCGGCATTGATCTCGCCGAGCTGCTCATTCTGAGTCAGCGTCTCCGGGGTGGCCATGGGTCAGTCGACCTCCAGCTTGATGGTGTCCCCCTCGACGAGGACCGCGAAGGTCTCCACCGGGCGGTAGGCGGGCAGGCTCAGCGGACGTCCGTTGCGCAGGTCAAAGCGCGAGCCGTGGCGCGGGCATTCGACGGTGCACGTCGCCTCGTCGACCTCCCCCTCGGCCAGCGGTCCATCGTCGTGGGAGCAGCGGTCCTCGATGGCGTAGAGGGTGCCGGCGCAGTTGAACACGCCGATCTCCAGGTCCTCCCACTCGATCACCCGGACGCTGCCGGGCGGCAGCTCGGTGAGTGGACAGACGGTGAGCGCGTGGGCCACGAAGGAGGGGTGGGGGGTGCGGTGTCCGGGTTTGGCGGTCCCGGAACTCCTAGTCCCGGGATCGGATATCTCGTCGAGTGTAGCGGCTCCGCCGGCCTGCTGCCGGGCTCAGAGCCCGGCAGCGCGGCGCTCCGCCAACCCGGCGGAGACCCGCTCGTCGCCGGCGCCACGCTCGTCGCCAGCCTGCTCCCAGCCTGCCATCTGGCCGAGCCCGGCGCTCTTGAGCACCTTCAGAGAGAGCAGTGCGCACTTCAGCCGCGTGGCCGAGATGTCGATGCCGAGCAGGTCGAGGATGAAGGAGCGCTCGAGGCGCAGCAGATCCTCGACCGCCATGCCGCGGACCTCCTCGGAGGCCATCGAGGCGGCCGCCTGCGAGATCGCACAGCCGTGCCCCGAGAAGCGCACGTCGGTCACCCGGCCGGCCGCGTCGACGGCGAGCTGGACGCGCAACTCGTCGCCACAGAGCGGATTGGTGTCCTCGTACTCGAGGTCTGGGTCCTCGAGCTCGCCCCAGTTGCGCGGGCGCTTGTAGTGCTCGAGGATGTTCTCCCGGTAGAGCTCGTCCATCAGGCGGGGGCGGGATTCGCCAGCCCCGCGTCCAGCCCCTCCTTGATCCACCCGTATCCCTGAGCCTCGAGCTGCTCGACCAGCTCGGGGCCTCCCTCCCGCACGATCCGGCCCTGATAGAGGACGTGAACGGCGCTGGGGTGGACAAGGTGGAGGATGCGCTGGTAGTGGGTGATGATGAGGACGGCGACGTCGGGACCGGCCACCGCGTTGACCCCGGTGGCCACCACGCGCAGGGCGTCGATGTCCAGGCCCGAGTCGGTCTCGTCGAGGATGGCCAGGCGCGGGCGCAGGAGGACGAGCTGCAAGATCTCCATGCGCTTCTTCTCTCCGCCGGAGAAGCCGTCGTTGAGGTAGCGGTTGGAGAACTCGCGCGGCACATCACAAAGCTCCATGGCGTCCTCGACCAGGCGCCGGAACTCCTTGAGGGAGACGGCTGGCTCACCCCGGCCCGAACGGTGGGCGTTGAGCACGGTGCGCAGGTAGCGCACGACGGTGACCCCCGGGACGGCGACGGGATACTGGAAGGCCATGAAGATGCCCATGCGGGCCCGTTCGTCGGGATCGGCCGCGGTGATGTCCTGCCCGTCGAAGGTGATTGAGCCGGCGGTGACCTCCAGGCCGGGATGACCCATGATTGCGTTGGCCAGGGTCGACTTGCCCGAGCCGTTGGGCCCCATCAGCGCTTGAATCCGGCCGGGCTCGACGGTCAGGTCCAGCCCACGCAAGATCGGCTTCTCGGCGGCGTTGACGTGGAGCTGGGAGATCTGCAGGCTGGACATCGGTCTAGGGGATAGCAGTCAAGGCCAGCGCCACGGGCTCCGCCGCGGGCAGCTGGCGCTCGGCGAACTCGACGAGGTCGGCCAGGGTGGTGGTCTGGAGCGCCCCGACGACGCCGCTCTGGACCCGGGTCCAGAGCAACTTGGTGGCGCAGTGGCGGTTGAGCGGCCCCTCGTGCGAGCAGACGACACGGTGGCTGTCGCCGGCACCAAAGCACTCCATCGGCGCTATCGCGCCCTCCAACGCCCCCACCACCTCGTCCATGGTGATCTCTGCGGCGGGGCGGGCGAGCCGGTAGCCCCCGTGGGCGCCCCGGCTGGCCACGACCAGGTCGGCGCGCTTGAGCGCCGCGACGACGTGCTCGAGGTAGGAGAGGGGCAGCTGTTCCGCCGCCGCCAGGGTCTTCAGCGAAACGGGCGCTGGGCCGGCCCCGTGACGCCCGAGCTCGACCATCAGGCGGACGCCGTACTCGGTCTTCGCGGAGAAGATCACGCCGGGCCCAAATCCTACCACCAGAGTCGGAAAGCCCACGGCAAGCGCAGCCCAGGCGTTCAACCAGCCTCGCGGCGGCCGGGTATGGCACCCTTGAGGGGTGAGCCACGAACAGCATCCGATCGACGCCTCCGGCCGCAACGGAGCGGCCCGCATCCCGTCCGGCACACCGATCCCGTCCGGCACACCGATCCCGCCCCCCGAGGATCCGGGCCCGGCCGTCAACGGCGGTGTGCGGGGGGGTCGGCTCCAGCCGCCGACGGCTGGCGAGCCCCACGACGTCCTGGCCGCCGACGAGTTCGCCTTCCCCGTCGGCCAACCCCGCGCCCCAGGTGACGCCGACCCGCGCGCCAAGCCCCATGACGTGCTCGCCGCCGAGGAGTTCGCCCTGCCCGCCACGCACCCCCGGGCGCCGGTCGACCCGCAGCGGCGTCCCCACGACGTCCTGGCCGCCGAGGAGTTCGCCTTCCCCGCCGCTGCCGGGCTTGACCCGCCGCCGAGTGGTCCGGTCCGTGCCTCGCGCCCGGCCCTGCTCGCCGCCGGCGTGGCCGGCCTCGTGCTGCTCGCCCTCGGTGCCCGGCGACGACGCCACCACGCCTGACCCAGCCCGGGCCAAGGCTCATCACGCGACGCCAGCGCTTAGCGCTGGTCGGTGCGCTGCGCGCCGGAGCTGAGAATCCCATCCGGGGGGCCCGGATCCGGCGAGGGTGGATCGGGCGGGGTGAGGGCCGGTTGCAGCACCTCGCGGACATAGCTGGTCCGGACCTCGTCGGACTGTCCGAGCATCCAGATCTCCTGGGCGTGCGGGTGCGGCGGTCCGTCCAGCACGGCACTGACGTAGCTGCGGCGCACGGCCCGGGGCTGACGCAACATCCACGCGTCTTCGGCCACCCGCGCCTGGATCGCCGCCGCGCGGGCCACCCGATCGTGCGCGAGGAGGATGATCCGCTGCACCAACGCGGGGGGCACCGGGCGATTCTGGCGCAGGGCAAGCCCGGCCCACCATAGAATCGGATGAGGATGCGTTGGTCGGCTGATCCGGCGCAGGGCGCCGCCCGGATCCTGCCCACGCAACAAACCTTGCAGCGAGCAGGAGATTCACGGCTATCGTCGCGCCCCGCCGAATCCTCAGGCTTCAGGGTCAGGGGAACGGGGGAACCACAGCGACCCACGGGTCGTCGGGGCGAGTCGCCGCCGCTGCGGCGTAGCGCTTCCCATCCGGGAGGCGCGAGCCCGTCAGCTCACCTCGCAGGCGCAATCAAAGCCGACCCAAACCGAGGTGAGCCGTGGCCGTGGCGCAGCGTGACCTGTCCTGTTCGCAACTGTGGCGCGAGTCGCTGCAGCACTCCCGGCGGCGGCGCACACGGGCGACAAGCACGAGCAGCGCACGCCGGCCGGGTGCCAGCCAGCTGGCGGCGCCGCGGTTGAACGGAGGCCCGGCCCGCGACCTGGCTGCGCTCGAGCACTGGCAGGATTCCCAGCAGCGATCCCATTTGCGCCGCAGCTCGGCGACACCCGTCTACGAGCTGTCGGGCAGCGCCCGCCGCGCGGTGGGTGTCGCGGCGGCGGTGGCGGTCACGGCGGGCCCGACCGCCGGCTGGCTGGGAGGCGCATCGCTGGCCGCGGCCAGCGCCCGGCACGAGCTGCGCGAGGGGATGCGCGGAGCGAGCGTGCGCGTGCTCCAGGGCGACATCGGCGTGGGCACCGACGGCGTCTTCGGACCGCACACGCGCGGAGCGGTAGAGCGCCTCCAGCGCCTGCACGGCCTGACCGTCGACGGCATCGTCGGCCCCCAGACGTGGGCGGCTGTCGCCGGAGCCTCGGGGTCGGCGGCCACCGGACGCGGCGGCAGCGTCGCCGTCCTGCAGCGACGTCTGGGCGTGACCGCAGACGGCGTCTTCGGGCCGGCGACCACGGCTGCCGTGCGCGGCTTTCAGTCCGCCCACGGCCTCGCCGTCGACGGGGTTGTCGGACCCGCGACATGGTCGGCTCTGGGGATGGACGGCAGCCGTCCCGTGGTCCGCGAGTTCGCCCGCTTCGCCAGGCCGGCCTCGTCGGCCAGCGGGGGCGTCGGTGACCGTTCGGGGAGCGCGGTCTCGGCGGTCATCGCCGCGGGCAACCGGATCGCCGACACTCCCTACCGCTACGGGGGCGGGCACGGCTCATTCCAGGACTCGGGCTATGACTGCTCGGGGTCGGTCTCCTACGCCCTGCACGGTGGCGGGCTGCTGAGCTCGCCCCTGGACTCCACGGAGCTCGAGAGCTATGGCCTGCCCGGCCCCGGGCGCCACATCACGATCTACGCGAACTCGGGCCACGTGTTCATGACCGTCGACGGCCGCAGCTATGACACCGCGATGGCCAACCCCTCGCGGTGGCACGACGGACTCGTCGAGTCCACCTCGGGCTACGTCGTCCGGCACCCCGCCGGCCTCTGACCGAGGTCGGTCCCCGAAGCTGTCCGGTACCGGGCCGGCGAGCCGGGCGGCCAGCGTCGAGCGGTCAGCCGTGCGCGGGGATTCGCTCGCGCCCCTGCGCCGTGACGGTCGTCACGGGCATACCCAGGGCAGCCACCTTGTGCGGGAGGTCGAGTCGCAGCCAGCGAGAGACGCGGGTGGGCAACGTGGAGACGATCACCTCGTCGAAGCCCCGCAGGTTGACCGCATCGTGGATCGCGCTGAGCGGGTCGTGGTCACCGATCAGGCTCTCGACTGGAGCCCCGCCAGCCTCCTCCAGCAGGGGCAGCGCCAGCTCGATGGTTGCCTGAGCCTCCTCCGAGCCGGCGTCCTCGGGGTCGACGAGGCGGTGCAGGCCATGTCCACTGGCCGGGACGAGCAGGGTGAAGGCACACCAGTCGCGCGCGGCGCGCTCGCGCACCGCCTCGATGAGCGTCGGGGTTGCCGCCGTGCGATTCGCGACGACGAGCACGCGGGTGGGACCTGAGGCGTCCATGGTCACTCCTCTCGATCGGTTGTGCTGATTGTTGCAAACCCACCGAGCGGGCGCCGGCCGGTGGGCGCCCAGAACTATCGATCGCCGGCAGCGAGCTGGGCCCCGTAGGGCCCGGTGCCGGACAGGCACGCCGCACCGCAGCGCGCGGCCAGCGCCAGCGCCGCCGGCGGGTCCAGTCCCTCTCCCAGCGCGAGGGTCAGACCGGCGGCGAAGGAGTCTCCGCACCCGTAGGCGTCGACCATCGGCCCCGGCAGGGGGGCCGGCGCGAAGCGATGCCAGCGGCCGTCGCTCGTCCGCCAGCGACCGCCGTGACCACCCTCGGTCTGCACGGTCAGGGCGGCCCGGCCGGCCAGCCGGGCGGCGTCGCGATGCTCGTCGGCGTCTCCCCGGCTGGAGACCAGCGCGTCGAGGGTCAGCCCCGCGCCCGCATCGAGCAGCGCGCCGCTGGCCCGCGGAGTCGCTACGAGCACGCGCGACCGCCGGGCGTAGCGCAGCGCACCGGCGTCTCCGGCGGTGAAGTACACCGCGTCGGTGCGCTCCAGCTCCGACCAGGGCAGCGGATCCTCGGCGGTCGGGACCAGCCGTTCGGAGAGGATGGTGATCGTCCGCTCGCCACCGTCGTCGAGGTAGGTGAACCCCCGTCGCTGGGGCCGGGGTCTCACGGCCCCGTGGACGCGGACCCCGCGTCCGGCCAGCTCGGCCTCGGAGCGCACGCCTGCCTCGTCGTCGCCCAGCGCGCAGAACAGCTCGGCCGATCCCGCCAGCCGCGCGAGCTGAACGGCGGCCACCGCCCCGCCCCCGGCCGCGAGCTCGAAGTGCTCGCGAGCGTGGATGATCTCGCCGCGAGCGGGCAGTCGCGCCACGCGGGCGAAACCCACCCACTCGACGTGCCCCACCACCGCGACGCGCGCGACGTTACGCTGTGCGCCATCGCCGAGCGCGAGAGCCTCGAGCCGGGAGCGCCCGGCCGCCGGCGCCGAGGTCACTCACCCATGACCTTGATGATCAGCCGCTTGGGCCGCTGGCCGTCGAACTCGGCGTAGATCACGGCCTGCCAGGGCCCGAGGTCGAGCCGGCCGGCGGTGATCGGCAGCACCACCTGGTGATGGACGAGAAGGTTCTTCCAATGGGCGTCACCGTTGTCCTCTCCCCCGCGGTGATGGCGAAAGTCACCGGGGTCGGGAGCCAGGGCCTGCGCCGCCGCATTGGTCGACGGCTTCCAGGCCGGTGGGGCGAGCTTGTCCAGCCACTCCAGCGTGTCCTCGAGGATGCCCGGCTCGTCGTCGTTGACCCAGACCCCGGCGGTGATGTGCATGGCCGAGACGAGCACCATTCCCTCGCGCACGCCTGAGTCCTCCACAGCGCCCTGCACGTCATCGGTGATGCGGACGAACGCCCGGCGCTGCTCGGTGGCGAAGGTCGCATAGACGGTATGGGTGGTCATGACGTCATCATGCCTGGCATGGAGCTGGGGCTCAGCGGCCGTGCGTGCGTCGTGACCGGCGGCGCGCGCGGGATCGGCGCTTCGGTCGTCGCCGCCCTGCGGGCCGAGGGGGCCCGGGTGCTGGACGTCAGCCGCGAGCCGGGGCCTGATGGGCTCGCCCTCGACGTCACCGCTCCCGACGCCGGCGAGCAGGTGGTGGCGGCAGCGCTGGATCGACTCGGCGGCCTCGACGTGCTCGTCAACAACGCCGGCACCAGCGCCGCCCGGCCGCTGGAGGAGCTCACCGACGCGGAGTGGAGCGCGCAATGGGAGCTGCACGTCATGGCCCCCATGCGGCTGATGCGAGCGGCCGCGCCGGTGATGGCCGAGGCCGGGTGGGGGCGCATCGTCAACGTTGCCTCCTCGGCCGGAAAGCGCCCCTCGGCGACCAACGCCGCATACTCGGTGACCAAGGCGGCGCAGCTGTCGCTTTCGCGCGTGTTCGCCGACCACTTCGCGGCGCAGGGGGTCCTGGTCAACGCGGTCGCTCCGGGCGCGGTGGCCACCGCGCTGTGGCTGGGGCCGGGAGGGTTGGCCGACCAACTCGCCCGGGCTCGGGGTACCGACCGCGAGGAGGCGATCGCCCACCAGGCGGCCGGAATCCCCCTCGGCCGCCTGGCCCGACCGGAGGAGGTGGCCTCGGTTGTCGTCTTCCTCTGCTCGGAGGCCGCGGCAACGGTGACCGGGGCCGCCTGGTCGGCTGACGGTGGGTCGGTCCCCGGCTTTCTCTAGGAGCGGGCGCCGTTAGGTCGCAGGCCACGACGAGTTCGGCGTCAAGGGCGGGTGCGGGCGTCGCCGCCTACCCCGCCGCGACCTAGCGTTGTCTCCGAAGGCGGGCTAGGCTAGTCTAGGGAGTTAGGGTGCTTAGTTCTTCGAGCGTGTGGCGGAAGGAGCGGAGGTTTTCGGCAACGCTCGATCTGGTATCGGGCATGGCCTCAGAGGGGCTGGCTATTTCAAGGCGCGCGAGGCGGCTCTTGATCGACATGCGCGCGTAGAAATATCGCCAGCGCTGAGTGTTTATCTGCGCGACGAACCAGAGCAACTCGCGGACCGACATGCTGTAGCGGGGCAACAAGACCCGGACTGAGCTTCCTCCATTGCCGCGGCCAATGAACCGCCAGGGTTGCAAGGAGGCTGCGCCAAAGGCGGTCACTGTGATGGCCCCGTTCTCGAACGCCTCTTCATCAGCAGCTTCGACAAGCCGGATTATGCTGTTACTGGCATCACCGCTCGACACGTATGGCGTCGTGCCGTCGGCATAGTTCTTCTCGCCGATGCTCTTGCCATTCACGACCTCAAAGAACGCGCGGACTGGGGCTTTATGGTCGTAAGGAAGGTCCGGCAGGCTATCCCAAGCCTCACCGAAGTCATCAAGCGCTTCATCGGCCAGTTCCGGATAGCGCGCCACGACCTGATACAGCGAGCGTAACGCCACGTGCTGCACGGCCGCGAGTTCGCCCTCCGCCGGATCGGGCTGCGGTAGCCACTGCTGGGGACTCCACTCTGCTCCGTCTGTCAGTTGATTGCTCGTAGCGACTGTGCATAGCTCTGATTGCGGCTCATGCCCAGCCCAGACTGCCTTGAACGCCGCCTGCATCTCGTCAAGCTGAGCGCCTGCTCGTTCGACGCGGCGATTCTTGAGCTTCTCGTAGCCGTCGTTCCACACACGGCCCATCGGAACCAGCCGATCCTCTGTCATGGGCACGTGAGCTTCCGCGACGATGATGGAGGTCGGGGCTGCCGTGGGATAAAAGAGATCCTCCGGCAAGCTGATCATCCCGAGGAGGCTGTGCTTGCGAAGGAACTCCCGCCTCCATCGCCTGTGCTGATCGTCAGCAAAGACGCCGGCATAGACGACCGCTGCAAGGATGCCACCCGGTTCCAGTGCCTCCATCGCCGCGTCGATGAAGGCGCTCTCGGGCTCGTCTTCTTGAGAGAACGGTGGATTCAAGAACGCGCGCGTAAACGCCTTGGCGACCTTCGACCGGGTAGTCGCGTCGAAGCATGACCCAAGCTCCATATGGCTCTTGCCGTCACCCCGAAAGAACATGTTGAGCATCGATAGAGCCCAGACCGTGGGGTTCGTATCGAAGCCTTGAATGGAGCTCTTGATCTTCGCTACGGACGCCGCGCCTCGCGCACCCCTACTCATGCGATCGAAGGCCGCGACGAGAAAGCCTCCGGTACCGGAGGCCACATCGATCACCCGATCCGAAGCACCGACCTCGGTCAGCTCGGCGCAGAAAAGCGTGATGTGGCGGGGAGTGAAGACGATGCCCAGCGCGTTGTTGTCATATCCGTACCGCAGGAATGCCTCGTAGAACATGCCAAGGAAGTCGGTGTCGGTCTGGAGTACGGAGCGGACATTCAACCGTCGAAGGATCGACACGGCACGCCGAATGGATGGCGCCAGCCGATCGAAGTCTGCGGTCGTCAAGCGCAGCGTCTCGACCAGCAGATCCTTGGTTGCGTCGGGGACATCGGTCGCGCTCCGGATTCCTTGCTCGGCCAAGTCATTGACGCTCGCCAGCGCATTGTCTGGCGTCGCATCGACGGTGCCCTGGTACATCGCCATCACGATCGCCCCGATGACCTTTGGTCGTAGCGGAGCCTCCACCTTTGCCGAGCGCAGGATTCGGCTCAGCTCGACGGCGGCGTCAATGAACTCGCGACTGTCGGGCACCGAAACGATTGTTGTGCCGTCATCCGCGCTGACGGCCTGCTCCGCTTCTCGTTTCGACGGAAACGCAGTCAGCTCATGCCCGTACGACGATAGGGGCACCCACCCGGTCTCGGTCAAGAAACGCGCCTCGACGGCGAATCCGGCGTCTTCCTCCCCCGCCGCCCCAACCGCCAGTCGGATGTAATGTCTCCCGTGCCCGTTGATTTCATTGGCATAACTGATCGCCTCGCCGATCGCGGTCGCCAGCAACCCCACCTCATTCTTCGCCTCGACGACCATCGCGGGCTCGCCACCAAGGCAGAACAGGAAGTCGGGCTTCGTTAGCCCAAGCCCGATCCCCCCGAAGTGGGACTTGATCTCGTTTTCTTCGAGACAGTCACCCCCCGCGCTCACATGAGCGGGATCCCATCCGCGCTTGTCCGCCTCGCGGCGGATGTAGTACCGAGCGCGGCTCTCGGCCCGGGTGCGTCGCCGTCGGACCATCGATCAATCGTCTTCGAGCCTCACGCTCCGCAACATTAGAACGGGGATCGGATGCGGCGCGCCTCAAACGCCCGCGATGCAGCCCCGCCCCGAAGGACGATCGGCACAGGACCGGAGCCTCTACCTCGGCCCTGCCAGCTATCCTGCCGCTGTCCATCCGGAGCGGTCGAGGGGTCCAGCCCGACGACACCGCCCCAACCGGCCCGAGCGGGCATCGGTGGGAACGATGGAGGTGAGGCTCGGTGGTGGTGGTCGTGGTGGTGGTGGCCGATGATCCTTGTCGGACCGTACGGCCGCCATGGCTGCGCGCCATCACCCGCTACGACCAAGGCCGTACTGATCTTCTCGCGCAGGACCCGCGAGTCGCGGATGTCTTTCGGGTCCGCTCGGACTTGAAGTCCAGGCGCCTGCAGTCCCACATGGCTAGGGAGGCCGTCTCAGACCCCCCCTGGCGTCCGAGCGCCCGTCCGTGGCCATCTTGGAGCGCGTCATGCGTGGTCGAAGACGCCCCGTCTCCATCCCGCGGGCGGTGCCGGCCGAGGCAGCGCCGCCCTCGGACCTGCGGCGCGCCTGCCAGGATGCGACCGTGCTGCGACCGCTGCGAATCGCCCTGGGCCTGCTCGCCGGCCTTGTGGTGATCGGGGTCGGCGCCCTGGCCCTGGGCCTGTCCTCCCGCGGCAGCTCGCCCTCAACTTTGCCCATGGCCGCCCCCGCCGCCCCCGCCCCCGCGCCGTCGCCGGCCTCGGCCCCGGCGCCGAGCGCCGCCGTAACCCGCGCGTCCGCGCCCACGCATCGGCCAGGCGCCGAGCGGCGCAGCGCCCGGCCGGCGCCCGCCCACCCGGTGCCGCACGGCTGGTTCGCTGTCTCGCCGGGCGCGCCATCCGATGCCCAGGTCGCCGCCGAGCTGGCCCAGGAGCAGGTGTTCAACCGCCAGCTCACCGCGGGCTTTCAGACCGCCTTGGCCTCCGACTTCACCGACTACGGGCTGGGCCTGGCCTGCGGCGGCTTGCTGGGCACAAGCCAACTCGGCGTCGCCAACCTCACTCTGCCCTGTGGAACGCTCGTCACCTTCCGGTACCGCGGCCGGGCACTGCGCGTCCCGGTCATCGACCGCGGGCCCTACATCGTCGGCCGCCTGTGGGACCTGACCGGCGCGACTGCAGCCGAGCTCGGCTTTCCGGGACTCGACCAGATCCAGTGGAAGATCGGCTGACCGGGAGCGCGGAGTCGCCGCCCCGTCGTCTAGCGTCTCCCCGGTCCACCTCGGAGGGGGGTGGGTTCCGCCCACACAAAGGAGGATCTCGTTGCTGCGTCGCCTGATCATCGCGTTGGTCGCCGTCTGCCTGCTGGGCTCGCTGGCTGCCGGCTGCGGCAGCTCGTCGTCGAAGTCGTCGTCCAACGGGTCGGCCGGCCCGACCAAGACGGTCCCCCTGGCCAAGACCAAGTTCGTCCTGCACGCGGGACTGGCGTTCGGGGCCTTTCACCGCTACGTCTACAAGCCGTTTCGCTCAGGGGCGTTCAGCGGCGGCAAGAAGATCCGCACTTACCTCAAGGCGGGACTCGCCGGGCTGTTCGCCTACCACGAGATCAAGAAGGCCCGTGACGCCGCTGCGGGCAGTCCGCTGCTGACAAGGCTGCTGCACCCGCTCACCACGCTCCAGGCCAGCCTGCTCGCCCTGGGCACCAAGCTCAAGGGCGGCCACGCCGACCCCGGCGACATCCAGACCGCCAACGGCACCGCCACAAGCGTGGGCCAACTCGCCGGACAGAGCGGAGCTCCCATCAAGGACCTCCCCACCCCGAGCCTCGGCGGCTGATCGATCGCGCCGGTGTCCGCTGGCCGTGTGGTCGTCGGACGCTGGGCAGGCGGCCGCGGGGGGCGGCCAGCCGCCAGCTTCGCGGATGCCTCCGGCGGCCAGGCTACCGTCGCCGGGACGATGGCGGCCAAGTCAGCAGGGGCGAGCAGCACCCGGCAGCGGTCGGGGACGGGTTACTTTCACGACGGATCGATGATCCGCCGGGTGCACCGTGAGCGCGCGCTCGCCCTCTCCGGGCCACGCGCGCTGCTCATGCAGGCCGCCCATCCCCTGGCTGTGTCCGGGCTGCTGGCTCACTCCTCCGGCCTCGAGGAGCCCTACGAGCGTCTGCGCCGGACGGCACTGGTCATGCAGGCCATCACCTTCGGCCCCCGCGAGGAGGCGGACCGCATCTGCACCCACGTGCGATCGATGCACGCACGGGTGCGCGGACGCTTGGCCGAGGCGGCCGGCCCGTTTCCGATGGGGACTCCCTACCGGGCCGATGACCCGAAGCTGCTGATGTGGATCCTCTACACGCTGGTGGACAGCGCGCTGCTCGTTTACCGCCGCTACGTGGGACCACTGGCCCGCGAGGACGAAGCGGCCTACTGGGAGGATCAGAAGGTGGTGGGCGAGCTGTTCGGCCTGCGGCGGTTGGAGATGCCCGCAAGCCTCGAAGAGCTGCGCGACTACGGCACCGGGATGCTCGCCTCCGGTGAGCTGATCGTCACCGACTGGGCACGCAGGCAGGCACGCCGGATCGTGCTCGAGCCGCCGGTCCCGCTATGGGCGCAACCCCTGCTGCAGTCGGCCAACTTCATCACCGTGGCCCTGCTTCCCGACGCGATCCGGCGTCAGTACGGGTTCGCCCCGGTGCCACCGGCAGTCGTGCGTCGCGCCCTGGTCTCGGGGGGCGCGGAGTACGTACGCCGAGTGGTCGTCCCGGTGCTGCCGGACCGTCTGCGGTTTGTCCCCGCCGCCCGCGCGGCGTAGTCGAACCGGCGCACAGGCGTCAGCGCTGGTCGCCAGGGGCCTGAGCCCCAGCGGTCAGCGCCTCGCCCCGGTGATCGCCGGCGGACGCCCCCGCCGGCGCCGCGAGGAACTCCAGCAGCAGCCGGTTGAACGCCTCGGGCCGCTCGGAGTTGATCATGTGACCGGTGTCGCGCATGACCACCGCGCGCACGTCGGGGATGAGCCGCGCGTACTCCTGCGCATCCTCGACCGGCGCCAACAGGTCGTCCGAGCCCCACAGGACCAGCGTCGGACAGCCGACCTCGGGCAGTCGCTCGCGGATGTCATGCGCGGCGATGGCCAGCATCGCCGCGGGAAAGCCCTCGGAGCCGGCGCCGCTGACGATCTCGAAGATCAGCTCGGCCCGGATGCGGCCGGGATGCCGGAAGATGGTCGACAGCACGGCGTGCCGGGCCAGTGGACGCCGGGCCACCCAGCGCGTCTGGATCAGTTGGCGCGCGGCAAGTACGGGGTAGAGCCGGCCCACGACGGCCAGGGGCGCCCGACGCATGTCCACGTGGCTGATCCCGGCCGCACCCACCAGGACGAGCCGCTCCACGCGCTCGGGGATGGCGATCGCCGTCTCGGCAGCGATGAAGCCGCCCATGGAATGGCCGACCAGCGACACCGGCCCGAGCTCGAGCTCGTCGCAGAGCGCGTCGACAAGGCGTCCGTAGCCCGGCATGGAGATCTCCTCGTCCTGCGGCAGCTCCGAGCGCCCGAATCCAGGCAGGTCGAGGGCGATGGCCCGATAGCCCTCGGCGGCCAGACGCGGGAGCTACTCCAACCAGTTCTGCCAGTTGCTCGAGATGCCATGAACCAGTACGACAGGCCTGGCGGCCGGGTCGCCGAGCTCGACGTAGCGGACGCGGCGGCCGCGGACGGTGCGGTCGCGCACGTGCTCGCTCCAGTCGATGGTCGTCCAGTGCGGCTCGGCCGGTCTCCCGTAGTCGGCGTCGGCGCCGGCGGCCGCACGGGCATGGGTCGTCCGGGCGCGGGTCGGCGTCAGGGTGCGCAGTCCCAGCGCGGTGGCATGGCGCAGGGCCGTGGTCGTGAGGTCGGCCAGGGGTGTGCGGGTGGGCATGTCGGGCAGTGAACCATGCCATGCTCGCTGGCGTGCCCCACGTCTCGGTCAACGGGATCGAGATCTACCACGAGATCCATGGCGAGGGCGAGCCGCTGCTGTGCGTGATGGGGCTGGCCGCCGACACCCAGTCCTGGCTGCTGCAGCTCGGCGAGTTCTCGGCGCGCTTTCAGACGGTCATCTTCGACAACCGCGACGTCGGGCGTTCGGGCTACGTCGGCGGGTCCTACGAGGTCGCGGACATGGCCGCCGACGCCCTTGGCCTGGCCGACGCGCTCGGGCTCGAGCGCTTCCACCTGCTCGGCGTGTCGATGGGCGGGGCGATCGCCCAGGAGCTGGCCCTCGCCGCCCCCGAGCGGGTGCGCCGCCTGACCCTCGCCGTCACCTACGCCGGTGGGGGAGCCTGGGCGCAGGAGAAGTCAAGGCTGTGGGGTGCCGAGGCCATGCGCGCCACGCGGGAGGAGCACATCGACGGCCTGCTGCTCAACACCCTCTCCGAGGCATTCTACGAGAACCCCGACGCCGTCGCCTACACGCGACAGCTCATGCTCGCCAACCCCAATCCTCAGCGCCCCGAGGGGTTCGTCCGTCAGCTCGACGCCTCCGGACGCCACGAGACGCGCGACCGGATCGGCGCCCTGCGCATGCCCGTCCACGTGATCGGCGCCGAGCACGACGTGCTGGTCCCGGCCTGGAAGGCGCGTGAACTGGCTGAGCTGATCCCGGGCGCGCGGCTCACCGTGATCCCCGCCGCACCGCACGGCGTGCAGGTGGAGCGCGCCCAGGAGTTCAATGCCGCGGTGCTCGGGTTCCTGGACTGAGAGCGCCTGCCAGCCGAGCGCGCCGCAAGGCCAAGCGGAGTCCGCGCGAGCCGGGCGCCGGACCCCTCAGCAGGTGATGTCGATGCGGTGCAGCAGCCAGCCGGCCGGGCCTCGCGTCAGCCGAACCCGTCCGGCGCAGCGGTCGACGCGGTTGACATGGGTGGCCACCGTGCGCAGGGCCACGGTCGCCGAGGTCGGGTCCTGGGAGGTCACGTAGGCTTGGGGGAAGGAGATCGACCGCAGCGTCGACTGTTGGGCGGCGAAGGCGTCGTAGCCGGCGAGCTGGGCGCGGAACTCGGGATCGGCCAGGACCCACGCCCGGTCGGGGTGCTGGGCGGCGGCCATGGAGTAGAACGACTCGACCGCCCCCACCGGCGTGGCGGCATTCGGAGCGCCACCGGCCGGGACCGGCGCTCCAGCTCCGCCAGGCCGAGACGACCCGGAGCCTGCACTCGCGGAAGGTCCCCCGGCAGTTCGCGACGGCTTGCCGACCGCCGTGGACGGACGGTGCGGGCCCGAGCGCGCGATCAGCGCGACCGCGACGACAGCCGCCAGGGCGAGCAGCACGCCGGAGAGCAGCACCGCCGGTCGTGGTCGGCGATGCTCGTCGGCATGGCTGACGGCCGAGGGGGTCAGCGTCGCGGGCTCGACGGCAGCGACGGGTGGCGGCGAGCGATCCCCTCGCTCGCGCGGGGATCTCGAGGTTGGGACGCGATCGCCCGCCGCGTGCGACCCAAGGGTGGGGAGGGGCGCTGGCGGTCGCCGGGCTGTCCCCGCGGGGGCCAGGGCGCAACGGAGGGCGTCGGCCAGGGCCCCGGCTGAGGCCGGACGCCGCTCGGGCTCGGAGGACAGCGATTCGACGAGCAGCTCGACCGCGGGAGGCGCCTGCGGCCAGTCCCGGCGCAGATCGGGCGGTGGCTCTTCGAGCATCGCCCGGGCGAGGGCGAGCGGATTGGCCTGGCGGCGCGGACGCTGTCCGGAGAGCATCTCGTAGGCCATCACGGCGAGGGCGTGGACATCGGAGGCGCCTGTCGCACGCCCTCCCTCCAGCTGCTCGAGGGCCATGTAGCCAACCGTCCCGAGCACCGCCCCCGAGCTGGTGAGCCGGGTGAGGTCGGCACCCCCGGCCAGCCCGAGGTCGGCGAGCTTGACCTGACCGTCGGCGTCCAGCAGCACGTTGCCAGGCTTCACGTCGCGGTGGACGAGCCCGCGCACGTGAATGTGGTCGAGCCCAGCCGCTACCGACGCCACCATCGCGGTCGCGCGCGCCGGGTCCAGCGGACCGGCCCGCAGGGCGCTGCGCAGCGTCTCGCCCTCGACGTACTCCATGACGACGACGACGCCATCGTCGGTGTCGAAGATGTCAAAGACCGCGACGAGGTTCGGATGGCTGAGCGAGGCGCCCACCTGTGCCTCGCGCCGCAGCCGCTGCAGCCCGGCCTGGCCCAGCCCGGCGTGCAGGCGCTTGAGCGCGACCTGCCGACCGAGCAGGGTGTCGTCGGCGAGGGTCACCTGGCCCATGCCCCCCCGGCCCAGCGCGCGCAGCTCCCGGTAGCGACCCAACTCGAGGGCGGTGGGCACGCCGAGGCGATACCCGGACGGGGACGGCCGACAAACGTCGTCCGAGCAGCGGGCTGGCTTCCATGCCCCGGCTGCTAGGCGTCGACCGGGCTTGCGGCACCCAGCCCGATCGGGCAGCTCACGCCGGTGCCGCCCAGCCCGCAATAGCCCCTCGGGTGGCGAGCCAGGTACTGCTGGTGGTAGCCCTCGGCGTAGTAGAACGGGCCGGCGGGGGCCAGCTCGGTGGTGATCGGCCCGTGGCCGGCGCCGGCCAGGACGGGGGCGTAGGCGTCGCGCGTGCGCCGCGCCGCCTCGGCCTGGGCGTCGGAGAACGTGTAGATGGCCGAGCGGTACTGGGTGCCGGCGTCGTTGCCCTGCCGCATGCCCTGCGTGGGATCGTGGCCCTCCCAGAAGGCCTGCAGCAGGTGCTCGTAGGAAAGCGTCCCCGGGTCGAAGACGACGAGCACGGCCTCGGTGTGGCCAGTGCGCGCCGAGCAGACCTCCTCGTAGGTCGGGTTGGGCGTGTGCCCCCCGGCGTAACCCACCGCCGTGGTCCAGACGCCGGGCAGCTGCCAGAACAGCCGCTCGGCGCCCCAGAAGCAGCCCAGGCCGACGACGGCCTGCTCGTGGCCCTCGGGCCACGGCGGAGTGAGCGGATGGCCGAGCACGAGGTGGGCCTCGGTCACCGGCATGGACCGCTCACGCCCGGGCAGGGCGTCGGCGATGGCGATCGGGCGGGTCTTGGCGCGAGAGAAGAACATGGATCGAGCGTACTCCCGGCCCGTGAACGAAGTCGAACACCGGCGCGCCGGTCTACCTCAACCAACCCTCGCGGGGCCGCTGCGGTATCGTTGCACGAGCAACCACAGCAGCCAGGCCCCCGGAGGCGACACGAATCGCCGGCCGCACAATCGGGCGCACAATCAAAATGGCCGTAAGGCCGAGGAGGCGATCAGATGAGCAGCGCGGCCGCGGCCTTCCCGCGCGAATCCGACCCCCGGGGGCGGTTCGTCCGTCAGGACAGCTCGTTCCGAGGTTGGGTCGCCGAGCGCCCGGAGCCCGGCAGCCACCACCTCTACGTCTCCCTCGCCTGCCCGTGGGCATCGCGCATCGTCCTCGCCCGACGGTGCAAGGGGCTCGAGGACGTTCTGCCCATGACCGTCCTGGATCCGCTACGCGACGACGCGGGCTGGCGCTTCACCACCGAGGAGCCCGATCCGGTCAACGGATTTGGGTATCTCAGCGAGGTTTACCGGGCCACCGATCCCGCCTACGAGATGCGCGTCACGGTGCCGGTGCTCTGGGACCGGGCCCGCGGTCAGATCGTCAACAACGAGAGCGCCGATCTGCTGCGGATGCTCAACGGGTGGAGTCGCCAGGGACCCGATCTCTACCCCACTGCCTACCGGGACGAGATCGACAGCGTCAACGACCGGGTGTACCGGACGGTCAACAACGGCGTCTACCGGGCCGGCTTCGCCAGTCGTCAGGACGCCTACGAGGAGGCCTTCGCCGAGCTGTTCGCCAGCCTCGACTGGCTCGAGCAGCGCCTGGGCGATCACCGCTACCTCGTGGGCCCCCACCTGACCGAGGCCGACATCAGGCTGTTCGTGACGCTCGTGCGCTTCGACGCTGTCTACGTCGGCCACTTCAAGTGCAACCAGCGGCGCATCGCCGACTATCCGGCGCTCTCCGGGTACCTCCGTGATCTCTACGCGCACGCCGGCGTGGCCGAGACCGTCAACTTCGACCACATCAAGCGCCACTACTACATGACCCACCCGAGCATCAACCCGACCCGGATCGTCCCCGTGGGCCCCGAGCTGCTGCTCGACGCACCCCACGGGCGCGAGAAGCTGGGCTAGGAGCCCGGGTCAGTAATACCGAGTCTCATTAACGAGACGCTGAGAGCCATTCTGCGGCCCTCCGAGCGATCGCCTCTGGTGATTTGACCCCCGGACCCGGGCCAAAACGGGCTCTTGAGTGGATAGTGACCCACGCTCCTAGCGCAGCCCGAAGCTGCGCCTTTTCGTGCCCTGACGGGTACCCCCTCAGCGGGCGGTCCGTCCGGAGCGTCTTGAACCCGACCCAGGAGTCGATCGGTGAGCAGCAACCTGGCGGCAAACCTCGCGGACAGCGCCGCCCGCAACCCCGAGCACATTGCCCTGAAGCTCGACGACGCCGAGGTCTCCTACGAAGCGCTCGAGCAGGGAGCGGGCCGCGTCGCCGGACTGCTGGCAGACCGCGGGATCCAGCGCGGCGACCGAGTGGGGATCATGCTGCCCAACGTCCCCTATTTCGCCCTGGCCTACTACGGCGTGCTCCGCGCGGGCGGGGTGGTTGTCCCGATGAACGTCCTGCTCAAGGGGCGCGAGGTGTCCTTCTACCTCAGCGATCCCGAGGCCAAGCTGTTGTTCGCCTGGCACGACTTCGCCGAGGCGGCCCAGCGGGGCGCCGAGGAGTCCGGGGCCGAGCTCGTATCGGTCGCCCCGGGAGAGTTCGAGAAGCTGCTGGGCGACCAGGACGCGGTGGAGGAGGTGGTGGACGTCGACGGCTCCGAGACCGCAGTCATCCTCTACACCTCGGGGACGACAGGTCAGCCCAAGGGCGCCGAGCTGACCCACGACAACCTCTCCACCAACGCCAAGGTGGCCCGGGGCCTGGCCGAGGCCTCGGCTGATGACGTCCTCCTCGGTGCCCTGCCGCTGTTTCACTCCTTCGGGCAGACGTGCGGGCTCAACGCGTGCGTCCTCGCCGGCGGCTCTCTCACCCTGCTTCCCCGCTTCGACCCGGACAAGGCCCTGGAGATCATCGAGCGCGACCGGGTGACGATCTTCCAGGGAGTGCCCACGATGTACTCGGCCATGCTGCACGCCGAAGGGCGTGAGTCGGCGGACACGTCGTCGCTTCGGCTGTGCATGTCCGGCCGCTCGGCCATGCCCGTCGAGGTCATGCGCGGGTTCGAGGAGGCGTTCTCCTGCAAGGTGCTCGAGGGCTACGGCCTGTCGGAGACCTCACCGGTGGCGTCGTTCAATCACCCCGACCGGGAGCGCAAGCCCGGCTCGATCGGCACTCCGATCGAGGGCGTGGAGATGCGCGTGGTCGACGACGAGGGCAACGAGGCAGCCCAGGGCGAGCCGGGCGAGATCGTCATCCGCGGCCACAACGTGATGAGCGGCTACTGGCACAAGCCGGAGGCCACCGAGGAGACCATCGACGCCGAGGGCTGGTTCCACACCGGCGACATTGCGACCATCGACGAGGACGGCTACTTCTTCATCGTCGACCGCAAGAAGGACATGATCATCCGTGGTGGCTACAACATCTATCCGCGCGAGGTCGAGGAGGTCCTCTACGAGCATCCCGCTGTCCGCGAGGCAGCCGTGGTCGGCGTTGCCGACGATCACCTCGGCGAGGAGGTGGGCGCCGCCGTCGCGCTGAAGGACGGCGAGTCGGTCAGCGAGGACGAGCTGCGCGACCACGCGCGCGAGCGCGTGGCCAACTACAAGTACCCGCGGCGGATCTGGTTCGTCGATGAGCTGCCCAAGGGTCCGACGGGCAAGATCCTCAAGCGCGAGATCGAGGTGCCCGAGGCCGCCCCCAAGTCCTGATCGCGCCCGGAGGCTGGTCGAGTACCGGGTTGCTCTAGTCGGCGGTCGCCGGGCCGCCGACCCCGGATCCGTCGGCCAGCTCCCCCCCCAGGGCGTCGATCTCGCCGGTGTGTAGGGGCAGGCACGTCTGGCAGAAGTCCTCACCGAACGGCGTCAGGTGGATGCTCCGGCGCATCGTCCGGGCCCGCCCGGGCTTCCGCAGGGCGGCCTTCACATCGGGCTGAGCCTCCAGCACCTGATAGCGCAACGGGTCCCCCAGCGGCTCACGTGAGAACCAGATCAGCCCAAGGCGGGACAGGTTGTTGAGGTACGCCGGCACCCGCTCGAGGTAGCGCACGCCGGCCGCCGGGCCGATCATCGACAGCCCGCCGACCACGAGCGCCGAGCCCACGTTCAGCGGCTTGCCGGCGCGGACGTCGACGGTCGGCTGGGGACCTTCGAGCGCGAGCAGGCGCAGAATGCGGGCCTCGTCGGGCGCCATCTCGCCGAGGATGCGCTCGAAGGCGGGATGGGCGTCCACTTCGTAGTCGACGTCGGCGGAGCGGCGCAGCAGCTCGTCCCCGCGCTCGCGCAGTGAGCTGGGCGAGGGGGCCGGTCCACGGCGGTCGGAGCGCCCATCGGCGGCCGCGGAGTCCGGACCCCCGTCCCCGTCGGCATCGCCCTCGATCAGACCCAGTAGCCGGCGGGCGTAGACCCGCACCCCGGAGCTCACGTCATCCAGGAGCTCGGCGGTCGACTCGCCCGAGGTGGCCGCGCGCAGCACCCTGATCCCACCGCGGGCCGAGACCCCCACCGTCCACTCCGCCGTCCGCCACCAGGCGCCCGCGGCGATCCGGGCCAGACCGGGAGCCACGGCGATGACCTCGCCGGCGCTGGGGCGCTGGGCGAAGCGGCGCCGGCCCTCGGGGTCAGGGCGAGGGCGATCCGAGGGACGGGGCTGCTGGTCGACGTTCATCCGAAGATCCCGTAGTGCAGCAGGCCGGCGAAGAAGCCGAGAACCGCGCCGTGCAGGACCAGGAGCCACTCGTCCTCGCGCATGGCCGAGCGCAGCATCTCCGAGAAGTCGGCCGAGGACATCTCGAGCATGCGGTCGTGGATCAGCCGGCCGACGGCGGCGCTCTGGCGGCGGTTGAACTCCGGGTCGCTGAGCGGGGTCATCGTGTACTCGACAGCGTCGCGGGCCACCGTGTCGCGAACGCTGTCGTACTCCCGCGTGCCCATGGCCACGCGCACGGCCGACCGAGCCATTCCCGTCGCGCGGTCGACGGCCGGGCGCAGCGCTGATTCGATCATCTGACGGGTCCGGTCCGACCGGGGCCCCTCCAGCAGCTCACGGCCGATGTTGCTCAGCGTCACCACGTTGCCGGCGACGATCTCGGCGTAGATCTCGGCCGCCTCGGGCTGACGCTTGAGAAACAGGCCCTGCCAGGTGAGGCGACCAATGCGCCGCGGCTCGATGGGCTCGAAGATCATGTAGATGGCCAGCCAGTTGGTCGAGTAGCCGATGAGCGTCCCGGCGATGGGCAGTACCCACCACTGTGGGAAGGCCTGGGTCAGGAAGATCATGGGCACGCCGAGGGCGAAGCCGAAGAAGAAGCCGAAGTTGACGATGAAGCGCAGCTCCTTCTGACCGATGTCCCTGAACATTCGGTTGGCGAGCTCGGGGTGCTCCTCGAGGTGACGGATGACCATGAGCTTGACGTCGAGGAGCTGGTCGATGTTGCGGCCGATCTGATCGACGACGATGTCGTGGACGATGGCCGGGAGCTGGGAGCGGACGCGCTCGTGGAGGGCCTCGCGCAGGGTGTCGGGGAGGTCGTGCCACAGCTGGGGCTGCTCCCGCTCCATCGTGCGCTCGACGATCCCGCGGATGTCGCCCTCGGAGGTGGCGAGCACGTGATCGGCGATGAGCTCGGGATCGAGCTGCTCGTAGAACTCCGCCGGCGTCCCCAGCTTGGCGATGCCCTTGTCGACGGCGATCGACCCCATCTTGGCCGCCCGTGACGGGATGATCCCCTGCCACCCCAGACCCCCCTGCATGATGCCGGGGATCTGCTGGATCTTGCGCGGCAGCAGGGTGGCCAGCGAGCCCAGGAGGGGGATCCGCACGCCGGCGAAGCGCACCGGGTTGAACAGCATCCACACCCCGCTCCAGTTCGTCGCGTAGCCGATCGCGCCCGAGAAGAGCGGGATGCTGAGCTCGCCGATGAGGGTGCCGTGCATGGTCAGGCTGTCCGACCGCAGAGGAGCGGGTCGGGCGATGGTATGCCTCCCACCGCGGCGAAAGGCACGCGTGGCGGCGCGGAGGTCCGCGCCGACCGGGTCAGGCGCTCGGCCCCGGGGCCCGCGCGGAGCCTGGGTCGCGCAGGTCGTGCAGCTCGAAGTACACGACTGCAGCGGCAAGGGCGGCGAGCGGAGCGGTGAGCGTGTTGCCGATCGCGGCACCGATGATCGCCCCGATCAGACCACCGGCCGAGCCGAAGCCCTGGAGCACGAAGCCGGCCACGAGCACGATGAGCGTCACCGACAGGATCACGCCGAACACGGGCCAGCCGTTGCCGCGGACCAACTGCTGGCTACGGCCCAGAGCCGCAAACGGTCCTACGCGCTCGACCATCACCACGGCAGCGGCGACGGCCCAGATCGTCAGCAGGAACAGGCCCGGGACGACGAACAGCCCGGTCCCCACCACGACGCCGACACCGGTGATGATCGCGACGGCCAGCAGCGGCCCCATCACCGGGCCGACGGCCGACAGCAGCTCGGCCCCCCGGCGGTCGCTACGACCCTCACGCAGGTCGGCCACCAGGGCGACGACCATGCCGCTGTAGATGGTGCCGGCGATCAGCTGCACCGCGAAGGCCACGAACAACAGTGCGGTGCTCGCCGAGGCCAGCAGCGCCCCCGCCGCCCCGGCTACGAGGAAGATGACCAGCGCGGTCGGCAGCAGCACGCGGGCCTGGTCGCGGTAGATCGCGCCGACGCGGTTGACCACCTCGGAGATGGAGAGCTTGGCCGGGGGCACGAGCTCGGACGCTACCCGACTGCTGGGGCGCCGGGCCGCTGCACGGCCAGCCCCCCCTCCTCCAGCCTCCGACGCAGCACCTTCTTGTCGAACTTGCCCACGCTGGTCTTGGGCACCTCGTCGATGAAGGCGACGGCCTCGGGCACCCACCAGCGCGCTACGCGGTCGGCCAGGTGCCGGCGGAGCTCATCGGCGGTCACTGTGGAGCCCTCACGGCGGACCACGCAGGCCAGCGGTCGCTCCTGCCAGCGCTCGTCCGGCCGGGCGATGACCGCCGCCTCGCTCACGTCGGGGTGGGCCATCAGCTCGCCCTCGAGCTGCACCGAGGAGATCCACTCGCCACCGGACTTGATCACGTCCTTGGCCCGGTCGGAGATGCGGATGAAGCCGTGGGCGTCGATAGAGGCGATGTCGCCCGTGCGCAGCCAACCATCGTGGAAGCGGTCTGCGCCCGAGGCGTCCCCGAAGTACTCCGAGGCGACCCACGGACCGCGGACCTCGAGCTCGCCTTCGGCAGCTCCGTCCCATGCCAGCTCGTCGCCGTCGGGACCGATGATCCGGGCCTCGACCAGGGGCATGATCCGGCCCTGGCGGGCGCGGTAGGCCCAGCGCTCCTCGCCGTCGGTCCCTTCGGGGGGTGGGCCACCGACCCCAGCGGACTCGTCTCGGTCATCCCCCAGGCCTGGATGATGCTCAGGCCGTGGCGCTCCTCCCAGTCCTTCATCAGGGCCAAGGGCACCGCCGACCCACCGCAGACGATGCGCCGGATGCTCGAGAGGTCGGCCTGATGATCCTCGAGATGGCGGAGCAGGTCCATCCAGATGGTCGGGACCGCAGCGGCGATGGTCACCCTCTCCTCCTCGATCAACCGGGCGATCGGCTCGGCCTGCATGAAGCGCGAGGGCATGATCAGATCAGAGCCCACCAGGCCGGCCGCGTAGGGGATGCCCCAGGCGTTGGCGTGGAACATCGGAACGACGGGCAGCACGCGGTCGGCGGCGCACAGTCCCATGGCATCACCCAGGCAGGTGGCCAGGGCATGCAGCAGGTTGGACCGGTGGGAGTAGAGCACTCCCTTGGGGTTACCGGTCGTCCCGCTCGTGTAGCAGAGCCCCGCGGCCTGGCGATCGTCGAGCTCGGGGTAGGCGAACCCGGGCTTCGCATCGGCGATCAGCTCCTCGTAGCGCAGGGCGCCGGGGAGCGAGCCGGGGTCGCCGTCGCCCATGACCACGTAGTGGCGCACCGTCTCCAGCCGCGGAGCCACTCGTTCGAGAAGCTCGACCAGCGACGCGTCGACGAACACGACGCGGTCCTTGGCGTGGTTGGCCACGTAGACGAGCTGATCCTCGAACAAGCGGATGTTCAGCGTGTGCAGGACGGCTCCCATGCACGGCGCGGCCAGGTAGACCTCGAGATGGTGCTGGGAGTTCCAGGCGAAGGTGGCGACCCGGTCGCCGGGCTCGATCCCCAGATCGGCGAGAGCGCCGCAGACCCGATCGACCCGATCGGTCACCTGGGCGTAGGAGGCGCGCTGCACGCCCTCGTCGCCGAGGGTGACCACCTCGCTGTCGCCGAACACCCGCCGCATGCGGTCGAATACGTGCTGGATGGTCAGCGGGTGGTCGTGCTGGACGAGTCCCTCGAGCATTGGCGTCCCTCCCGGGCGTCGGCACCCACGCACGCCCGGCGGCGGCGGGCTGCGCTGTGGGCGGATCCTACGGTGCCCGATCGGCGGGTGACCTAGCCCTGGTGCCCTACCCTCCCGAGCGCGGCCACGCGCCGCTCAATCGCCGGCATCGTCGTGCTCGCGCGCGGCCCGCATGGCCCGGCCCATGGCCTCCATCACCGGCACGTCGCTGCCGGCGGGGAACACCTTGCCCTCCCCCGGACCCGTCATGGCCAGCCACGTGCCCGTGTCGAGGTGCTCAGCCACCTCGGGCATGCGCATGGTCGAGCAGACCAGGACCCGGACCGCCTCATCTGAGGCATTGGAGATGCGGTGGGCGCCCTCCGGGCCGGCCGGGAAGGCGACGACGGCCCCGGGATCGAGCTCACGCGCACCCTCCGGCGTCCGCAGCGTGGGGCGCCCCGAGAGCACCACAAGCAGCTCCTCGTTGGCATGATGGAGGTGGTACGGGGAGACCGCGCCCCCCGGATCGACCTCGTACAGAGTGGCTCCCAGCCCGCTGGCCCCGGCGTAGGCACCGAGCCGGGCCGCCCGCAGCCGGGCCGGGTCGCCGAGCTCGACGTCCCACTTGGGCCGGTGGATGTTGGCGGGCGCGTCGGGCACCGGCCGACAGCCTAGACGTAGGCGTGCGCACTGCCGGCGGCGTGGCCTGACAGCGCCCGCGACCAAGCTCCGGGCCCTGGCCGCGACAAGCCGTCTGCGATGCTCGCAACCCCCGGCCGGCGACCCATCGGCCCGCGTCGCCTCGCCATCAAGCACCTGTGACCGCCCTCGCTCTGCGCCCCTGGCCGTCGCTCCGCGCCCCGCTGGTGGCCGCAGCGCTGGCCGTCGGCGCCACCTTGGCCAGCCTGCGCGGCGTCGACCTCCCGGCTCAGCTCTACCGGGTCTCGCTGTTTCATCGCGTCGGCCTGACGCTCTGGGACAGCGGCTGGTACGGCGGGCACTGGACGCTGAACTACAGCGTGCTGTTCCCTCCCGTGGCCGGAGTCCTCGGTGTGGCGATCACCGAGATGCTCAGCGCCGCCGCTGCCGCGCTGGCCTTCGACCGGCTGGTCACCGGCCACGTCAGACGGGGAGCCCGCGTGGGTTCGCTGCTCTTCGCCGTCGGGACACTGGCCCAGGTGGCCATCGGCCAGCTCCCGTTCCTGCTCGGCGAGGCCCTGGCGCTCGGTGCGTGCTGGGCGGCGACCCGCGGGCGTTGGCCGGCGGCATGGAGCCTGGGCACGGCCACTGCCCTGGCCTCCCCCCTGGCCGGGGGCTTCCTGGCCCTCGCGGCTCTGGCCTGGTCGCTGAGCGCACGGCCCGATCGCCGCCTCCGGCCCGCGGCACTGCTCATCGCCGCCGGGATCCCGATGATCGGGCTCAGTGCCGTCTTCCCCGGCCAGGGGACGATGCCCTTCCCCCTGCTGGACTCGGTCTGGCTGCTCGTGCTCTTCTCCGCGGCGCTCGTGGCCCTGCCCCCCGATGAGCGCACCCTGCGCACCGGCCTGTGCCTTTACCTGGGCGCTGTCGCGTTGAGCTACCTGCTGCCGACGCCGGTGGGCGGCAACATCAGCCGCCTGGGTGAGTGCCTGGGGGCACCACTGCTGGTCTGCGGCCTCTGGCCACGACGGCGCCTGCTGCTGGCCGTGGGAGTCGTCCCCCTCGTGCTGCTGCAGTGGGTGCCGGCGCTGGCCAGCTTCACCTCCGACCGACGCGATGCCTCCGTCCAGCCGGCCTACTTCCGTCCGCTGCTGGGTTTCCTGGCTCGTCACGGCCAGCCGATGGGCCGCGTCGAGGTCGTGCCCACCCACCTGCATTGGGAGGCGGCCGACGTTGCGCCCAGGGTGCCGCTGGCCCGGGGCTGGGAGCGCCAGCTCGACACGGCCGACAACCCGATCTTCTATACGCCCGGGGCGCTGACGCCCGCCAGCTATCGCGCCTGGCTGCTGAACAACGGCGTGCGCTGGGTCGCGCTGGGAGACGTGGCGCTCGACTATGCCGGCCAGGCCGAGGCGCTGCTGCTGCAGCGCGGCGCGCTCGGCCTGGTTCCGGCCTGGCACGACGCCCACTGGCGGGTATTCGCGGTCAGCGGATCGACAGGCATCGTCGACGGTCCCGCACGCCTCCTGCACCTCGACGCGAGAGGGATCACGCTGGCGGCGTCCTCTCCCGGGCGTCTCACCGTGCGGGTCCGGGCAAGCTCGCACTGGGCGCTGGTGACCGGAAGGGGCTGCGTCGCCTCCGCACCGAACGGCTGGATCTCAGTCGACGCCCGGTCCCCTGGCGAGCTGCGCCTGGCTCCGCAGCTCGGCCAGGGCGAACAGACGAGCTGCTGAAGCGCCGCGCGTGCGCGGTGGGCGTATGGCCGGCGGTTGCTGTACGCACGGTGACGTCAGCGCGCTGACCAGGAACCGGCACCCGCGCCCATGGCGGGGGTAGATCACTGCACGCAACCGACCCAAGGAGGCACAGTGCTCATCGCCCTCGCCGTCATTCTGCTCGTCCTCGCCGTGGTGGGCGGGATCGCCGTTCACCCCCTGCTGTTCCTGCTCGCCGTCCTCGCCGTGCTCGCGCTGTTCAGCAGCCGGCGCCGGACCGTCTACTAAAGCGCCAGCCACCACGCCGGCCACCGAGCACCCGACCAGCCCGCCTTCCGGCGGGCTGGTCGGCGTTGCGGCGCCGCCTCAACTCAGCGCCGCGACCAGCGGGTGGTGGCGCAACTGCTCGGGCGGCGCGCCGTGCAACAGCCACTCTCCGGAAGCGCGCCGGCTGACGGCGCCTGACCGTGCCAGCTCGCCCAGGGCCGAGGTCACCGACGGGCGGTGGGCACCCACGAGGTCGGCCAGCCTCTGATGGGAGAGGGGCAGGTCGACCACGATGCCGTCGCGCCCGACGCGTCCCCAGCGCTCGGCCACATGCCACAGGGTCAGCAGCACCCGGTCATCGACTCGCTGGTGGTGAGCGATGGCCAGGGCAACGGCGAGCTGGTGGGCGCGCCGGGTCCCCCGGCCGAACAGCTCAACCCCCAGCTCCGGCCACGGCACCATCCGGGTGACCAGGCCGTGGTCCAGCACGGCCAGGCGGCTGGGCTCGAGCACCACCCAGCCGACCTCGGCCCGAACGTGGGACCCGTCCTCGTCCCAGCGCCAGGGACGCAGCACATCGCCGGGTCCGATCAGCTCGACGCAGCGCCGGCCCAGCACGTCGACCTCCCGCGTGAGCAGTCCATCGACAACCAAGAAGCCGCGGTGGTGAATGCCCGGTTCCACGGCGCTCCCGGCGTCCCACGCTCCTGGGGAGAGGGAGCGCACTCGGGTCAGGGCCTCGCGCCGGGCCCGCTCACGCGCCGCGACGCCGAGCAACGCCGCCAGGTCGGCGTCGGCGTCGACGATGCTCATGACCTCGGAGTGCCCAGCCACGGTGACACATCTTGCCAAGCGCGCCGGCGCGGGCGGACGTGGGGCTCGTCGCGGCCGCCGGCAGGCTTCGCGCGGCTCGGGCCAACTTCGCCCGGCCGCTTGCGCCCTAGTCGCGGCCCCCGCCGAACAACGACAGCATGAAGAGGAAGATGTTGAAGATGTCGAGGAAGATCCCCGCGGCGATGGGAACGGCACTGGACATGTCGGCCCGGCGCAGGCGATTGAAGTCAAAGATCGTGTAGGCCCCGAACAGGCCCAGGCCCAGGACGGCGTAGATGATGTGTCCGCCCGGGATGGCCACGAAGCTGAGCACCAGCCCCACGACGATCAACCCGAGCAGCAGCCAGAACAGGGTCCGCGCCCAGGACGAGAGATCGCGCCGGGTCGCATAGCCATAGGCGCCAAAGCCGCCGACAAACAGCGCCGTGGCCCCGCTGGCCTGCCAGAGGGCGGAGGGGTCGGTGCGCGCGTAGGTGGCAAGTACGGGGGCCACAGCGAGACCGAGCAGCAACCCAACGGCAAAGAGGAGCGCCATGGCCAGCTGCTCGTGGCTGCGCCGCGCGGCGATGTTGAGCCCGAACACGCCGGCGAAAGCACCGATGAAGAAGAGGATCCCCGTCCCCCCGGTGAGGTTGCGCCCTACGTAGGCGCCAGCGGCGGCGAAGGCAACGGTGAAGGCAACCAGGCCCATGACCTGGCCGAAGACCGCCCGGGAGCGGTCGCGTGAGGCGACGCCGACGCGACCGGGAAGAGCGAGATCGTCATATGTGGGCATCCAGGCTCCTTGGCTCAGGCGAGGGTGGCAACGGGGTTGGCAACGGTACCGAGTTGGCGGTCAACTGCGACTAAATCTCGCTCGTGGCGCCCGGCGTTCGGTGAGCAGCCGCGCGCACCCGACGCCACCGATGGCACCAAAGAGATGGTCCTGCCATGAGATCCCCGAACGGGGAACCAGGCCCCACAGCAGGGCCCCGCCGAACATCACGCCCACCAGTACCCCAACAGCCAGCTGGCCCAGCCGGCGGCTGAAGACTCCGCGCGCCGCGAGGTAGGTGGCGTACCCGAAGACCACTCCGCTGGCGCCCAGCGTCACCGACGCAGCCGCCGCGGTCAGCCACGTCCCCAATCCGCTGACGAGGCTTACCAGGGCGGTGACGGTGAGCAACCGCCGGGCCCCCTCCAGGGCGATGACCAAACCCAGCCCCACGAAGGGGACAGTGTTGGCGATCAGGTGCCCGAAGCTCGCGTGCAGGAAGGGAGCGAACACGATTCCGAGCAGTCCCGAGGCGTCGCGGGGCATGATGCCCTCGGCGTCCAGGCCGTGACCGTCGAGCGCGTCGACGACCTCCACCGCCCACATCACCGCGAGCATCGCCACGAGCACGCGCACGCCGTCGGATCGCGGTCGCGGCAGGCGGGTGGGCACCGAGCTCACCGCCACATCATGACCCTGCGGGGCCATCGGCCATCCGACCCTCCGATCCACCTGGTGGCGACCGGATCAGTCCGACGTCCTGGGGTGGGCCTGGAGGACGTGGTCGCCCTCCTCGCCGGTTCGCACCCGGTAGGCCTCCTCCACCCCGAGCACGAACACCTTGCCATCGCCCACCGAGCCCGTCCGGCCGTGACGGAGCACCGTGTCGACGATGGTCTGCACGTCGCCGTCGGACACCACGCACTCGAGCTTGACCTTCGGCCGCAGTTCGTCGGTCAGCTCGGTTGCCGGTGAGCGCTCGGGGATCCCGCGCTGACGGCCCGAGCCCTTGACCTCGGTGACCGACAGCGAAGGAAAGCCAAGTTCGGCGAGCTCCATGCGGATCGGCTCGAAGGCGTCATGGCGGATGTAGGCCTCGATCTTCTTCATGCAATGACCTCGGTATCGCAGATGTCCGGACGCCCATTCTCCCCCGCCGGTGGAGAGGATGCCGACCGCCCGTAAATGGCGAGCGCCAGCCCGACCCGCGCCGGTGATAGCGTGTGGCCATCAGGTCGAGCGTCGCTCGGCATCATTTGTGCGCGTCTCGCAGTCGTTGCTCCAGCTTCCTCCGCGTGCGTTCGCACCACACAGTTGGAGGAACAGCAATGGCGACCGGAACCGTGAAGTGGTTCTCGGATGAGAAGGGCTTCGGATTCATCACGCCCGACGAGCCCGGCAAGGATCTCTTCGTCCACCACTCGGGCATCGTGAGCGACGGCTACGCCTCGCTCGCCGAGGGGGCGAAGGTCTCCTTCCAGAGCGAGGCCGGACCCAAGGGTCCCAAGGCCGTCCAGGTCCAGCCGCTCTAGGACCCCGGCGACCGGGGCCGCCCACGTGGGGCGGCCCCACCGCCGCAGGCCTAGGAGCCCGGGTCAGTAATACCGAGTCTCATTAACGAGACGCTGAGAGCCATTCTGCGGCCCTCCGAGCGATCGCCTCTGGTGATTTGACCCCCGGACCCGGGCCAAAACGGGCTCTTGAGTGGATAGTGACCCACGCTCCTAGGTGTCGCTGTTTGCGTCGCCGGCGCGCAGGGCGACGACGTGCTCGGGGTTGAGAGCCACCTCATGGCCGGTGACCGCTTCGGTCAAGCGGACCATCTCCATGATCGAGCCGCGGGCGGCGGCCACGATCCGGCCCTCGATCTCCTCGAGCGTACCTTCGACGTCGAAGCGCTCGCCACCGACCACCGTCACCTTCGTCACCGTCATGTCGGAGGTATCCACCCGCGCCGTTGGGTCAACTACCGGCCGCCCGACGCGCCGCGTGCAGCCGATCCTCGGCCAGCTCGCACGCGCGGCGCAACTCACGCAGGCGCGTACCCGTCGTCGGCCGACCGCCATAGACCCTCGCCCGATACAGGTCGTAACGCTCACGGCGGTAGCGGGCCTCGGCCCTGAGGTCGTCCAGCGCCGAGTGCTCCTGATGGGACCTGGCCACGGGAACGGGGAGTCTAGGCGAGGCCGCCGACGTAGGTTCTGGCGTCGGCCATGAGCTGGCGCCAGGCATCCGGCTCTCCCAGCGCACTCGGCACGTCCACGGCCGCCCATTCCTTCATTCGCCGGCCGGGTCGGGGCTCGAAGGCGACGGCATTTCCCTCGGCGATCCGGGGCGCCGCCTGCGTCGCGGGCAGCTCACCACAAGCCGGTCGCGCTGATAGTCGCCGGGTCCGACGAGGACGAAGTCCCCCGTGTGGGCCGCATCGACCGCGGCCTGAATACTCGAGTAGTCGCCGGCCACGCCGTTGAAGCTGCCGACGCGAAGCACGGAGGCCGATGCCGACCCGACGGCGCCCAGCAACACCGCGACGACACTCGACACCAGGGCCAGGGCCATCGTGCGCGGGCCGCTGCGCTGGTGGCGACCGGTCTTGGCGAACCGCTCCGTCAATGCTCCTCCATCCGGGGTACGGCGGGGCGACGGACTCTAACGCGCGAGGCGCCGTCGGACGCCGGTGGCGCAAAACGGCGCGGCCTGACTCAGCCTGAATCCACCGATCGGCTGTGCGGGTGACGGGGAATTGGCTGGATCGGTGGGGGGATTGGCTGGATCGGTGGCGTGAGGCCCGCTCCCGGCCAGTGACACGGTGGGTTTCGGGCGGCGGTCGCGGT
>JAABUY010000975.1_pt1 | contig 42457 bp, 47 predicted proteins | sample 5560271 | NCBI WGS metagenome assembly JAABUY01 (sample SAMN10711886, study PRJNA513374) | rock metagenome | isolation source: Antarctica rocks | place: Antarctica: Victoria Land, University Valley
ACACCAAATCACACAATATACCACACATCACCCACGCGGGGTGGAGCAGCCCGGTAGCTCGTCAGGCTCATAACCTGAAGGTCACAGGTTCAAATCCTGTCCCCGCAACCAAATCAAACAAAGCTGGGACAACCGAAGTAGTCCGCGCAAAACGGACCAGGAACTGTCCTGATTTGCCAAGTTGCCGACTTCCAGAACAGGTCAGGCCATGAGACTTGTCGGCCTGTGCGGCTGGAGCGGTGCTGGCAAGACCACCCTTCTCGCACGCCTCATCCCAGAACTTCGCGCCCGTGGCCACAAAGTTGCGACGATCAAGCACGCCCATCACGGGTTCGACGTCGACAAGCCCGGCAAAGACAGCCACGTTCACCGCGAGGCAGGAGCCTCCGAGGTCCTAGTGGCATCGTCTCGGCGTTGGGCCCTTATTCACGAACTGCGTGACGAAACAGAACCCTCTCTGGCCGACCTCCTCTCGCACCTGACACCGGTTTACCTAGTTCTGGTGGAAGGCTTCAAGCGCGACAGCCACCCCAAGGTCGAGGTCCACCGCACTGCGCTCGGCAAACCCTTGTTGCAACCTGACGACCCCTGCATCAGGGCCGTAGCCACTGACACGCATCTGGACATCGCGGTGCCGTTGCTTGATTTGAACGATCCGGCAGGAATCGTGGACTTCCTGCTACGCATCGCCATGCCCGTCGGCGAGTTCCGACCGGGAGCGCCGGGCGTATCGCCCTGATATGGCCAGTCTCGTTCTTCTGGTACTGGCAGGCGGGCAGGGGACCCGGCTGGGCGGCGCGGACAAGCCTCTGCGCGACCTGTGTGGCAGGCCGTTGCTGGCCCACGTCCTCGCCCGCCTCCACCAATCCTCGACGGCCATACTGCTGAGCGTCAACGCCGACCAGGACCGCTACCGCTCTTTTGGCGCCATTCTGCTCCCCGACACCACCGTCGGTTCGCCAGGTCCGCTTGCCGGCATTCTTGCCGGCCTTGAGTGGCTCGCGGGCTACAGGCCCGACGCCGATCTGCTCGTCGTGCCGGCCGACACGCCCTTCCTGCCGAACGATCTGTTTTCCTGCCTGTTGGGTGCCAGGACCTCGCATGACGCCGAGCTGTCCTGTGCCGCTTCGGGTGGGCGGTTGCACCCCGCCGCAGGCCTCTGGCGGACCAGCCACGTCGGCGCCGTGCGCCACGCGCTGGCGTCCGGTGAGCACCGCCTCGGCAGGGTCATGCAGGCCATCGGCCTTGCGGTCGCGGAGTTCTCCGCCCATCCAATCGACCCGTTCTTCAACGTGAACACGCCGGAAGATCTCGCGCAGGCCGCGGTGCTGTATCGAACACAGCAAGGAAGGCCAGGGGCTCTGCCCCCGGACCCCGCCAAAGGCTCGCCTTTGGAAACCAATACTTAAGCAAATCGGTGTCCAGAGGCCTTGGCCTTTGGCGGGTCTGGGCAGAGCCCAGCCTTGCTTGCTGCCTCTATTCGTAGCACCCCGCCAGCCGCGCCCGCTCGCGCACCAGCGCCAGCACCGCGCGGCACGCCGGCATTGCCTGGTCCACCACCTCGCCCAGCTCCACCACCGCGCCGAGCAGCGCGTCGATCTCCATCGGCCGCCCGCGCTCCAGGTCCTGCAGCATCGACGTCTTGTGCGCGCCGACCTCCGCCGCCCCGTCGATCCGCTTGTCCACGCCGATCCCGAACCGGATGCCCAGCGCCTCGGCGACCGCCTGCCCCTCGACCATCATCGCCCGCGCCGTGGCGCGCAGCTCGGGCTGCCCGGCGAGCCGGTCCAGCGTGCTGCCGGTCAGCGCCGAGAGCGGGTTGAACGCCAGGTTGCCCCACAGCTTGACCCAGATCTCGTCGCGGATGCGCGGCCGCACCGGCGCCTTGAGCCCGGCCCCGATCAGCAACTGCGACAGCACGGCCGCACGCTCCGAGCGGCTGCCGTCCGGCTCGCCCAGGCTGAACCGGTCCCCGTAGCTGTGCTCGATCACGCCGGGCTCCGTGACCTCAGCCGCCGGGTACACGATCGAGCCCAGGACCTGCTCCGGCGGCAGCAGGCGGAGCAGCGCCCCGCCCGGGTCGACGCTCTCCACGTGGCGGCCGCGATTCTCGCCCTCGACACCATGGAAATACCAGTAGGGGATGCCGTTGATCCCGGTCACCAACGTGGAGTGCGGCCCCATCATCCGCGCGATCTGCGGTGCCGCGCCCGGCAGAGAGTGCGCCTTGAGCGTGACGAACACGTAGTCCTGCACGCCCGCCTCGCCGGCATCGGCCACGCAGCGCGGTCTTGCCACCAGCGTGTCCACGCCCGCCTCGGTCCGGCTGTGCACGGTGACGCCGTTCGCCTGCATCGCCGCGAGGTGCGGCCCGCGCGCCACGAAGGTGACGTCCACCCCCGAGGCGGCGAGCCTGGCGCCGAGCAGCCCGCCGATCGCGCCTGCGCCGAAGACCGCGACCCTCACGCGGTCACGCCGAGGCGCTCCGCCAGCCCGATGCGCTGCATCTTGCCGGTGGCGCCCTTGGGGATCTCGTCGAGGAACACGATGCGGCGCGGCACCTTGAAGTTCGCCAGGCGCGCAGTGGCGAACTCGCGCAGGGCCGCCTCGTCGACGCTGTGGCCCTCGCGCAGCACCACCGCGGCGCCGACCTCCTCGCCGAGCTTGGGGTGCGGCACCGCGAAGGTCACGACCTGCGCCACCGCGGGGTGGTCCATCAGCACGGTGTCGACCTCGAGCGGGCTGACCTTCTCGCCGCCGCGGTTGATGATCTCCTTGAGCCGCCCGGTCAGGCGCAGGTAGCCGTGCTCGTCGATCGTGCCCTCGTCGCCGGTGCGGAACCACCCGTCGGTGAACGCCTTTGCGTTGGCCTCCGGGTTGTTCTCGTAGCCCGCGGTGACGTTGCGCCCGCGGATGACGATCTCGCCCAGCCCGCCTGCCGGCTGGATCGTGTCGTCATCGCCCATGATCGCGACCTCCGGCCCGGCGGCAATCCCCACCGACCCGGCGTGGCGCGCGCGCGGCGGCAGCGGGTTGGACGCCATCTGGTGCGACGCCTCGGTCATCCCGTACGCCTCCAGCACCGGGGCGTGGAACGTCTCCTCCAGCGCCGCCATCACCTGCGGCGGCAGGGATGCCGAGGACGAGCGCACGAAGCGCAGCCGGCTGCCGGCGATCGCCTCGGCATTGCGCGCGGCGCGCTCCAGGATCGTCTGGTGCATGGTCGGCACCGCCGTATACCAGCTCGGCCGCACCGCGGCGAACCAGGCGAAGAACCTGAAGGCGTTGAACCCCGGCGTGCACACCACCGACGCGCCCGCGGAGATCGACGACAGCGTCGCCGCGATCAGCCCGTGGATGTGGAACAGCGGCATGATGTTGAGGCACACATCGTCCGGCGTCAGCGCCAGCGTGGTCGCGATGTGGTGCGCCGATGCGGTGACGTTGCGCTGCGTCAGCGGCACGATCTTCGGCCGCGACGTGGTGCCCGAGGTGTGCAGCACCAGCGCGATGTCGTCCGCCTGCGCCGGACCCGGCCGCGCGGCCGTCCCGGACAGCGGCGCCGCCGGCTGCAGCGTGAACGAGCCGGCCAGCTCGCTCGGGATCAGCTCGACCAGCGGCACGCCCGCGCGCACCGCGGCATCGCGGGCCGGGGTCTCGCCGCCGCGCAGCACCAGCATCGCCCGCGGCTTCAGGTCGGACAGGTAGAAGTCCAGCTCGTCCGGCTTGTAGGCGGGGTTGAGCGGCGCCGTGGTCGCCGCGGCGGCCACGCAGATGAAGGCCGACGCCATCTCCGGGCCGTTGGGCAGCACGATGGCGACGCGATCGCCTCGGCCGATGCCCATGGCGTTGAGCGACGCGGTGGTGGCCTCGGCCAGGGCACGCAGCCCGGCGTGGGTCAGCGGCGCGCGGTCCGGGGCTCCGATCGCGGCAGCCTCGTCGGCGCCGGCGCGCAACAGCGCCTGCATGGTGTCGGCCGGATAATCCATGATGACACTTTCCCGCTGTCCGGAGCGGTTTAGCAACCGTGCGGTGACATGGCCAGGAACACGGCATCCTGCCTCATGCTCTGCGATACGAAGCGAGGCTGGGCTTTGCCCAAACCCGCAAAGGGTCGAGACCCTTTGATCCCGTTACTTCAGGAAGTGCACTTTCGGGACAAGCCCTGGGCGGGGTGCGGAGGCAGGGCCTTGGGTCGTTCTCAGCGCTGGTCGTAGCGGAGGTCGAGCGCCCGCCCACGCGGGGCTTCCGCGACCTCGTAGGACGCGCGCGTCGTGCGGCGCACCGGCGCGTCCAGCTCCACGAGGCGCGACGTGCCCGCCGCGTCGGCCGGCGCCACCTCGGCGGTGCGGTCGGGGCGCGGGTAGATGAAGCCGTGCGTCGGGTAGATGCCGCCGAACGTGCCGGTGTGGCCGATCTCGACCCGCACCGCGCTCCAGTCGTTGTCCTCGGACACGTCAATCACCGACATGGCGTGGCTGACGCCGCGGCTGCCCCAGTGCGAGTGGTCGATCTCGATGGTGCGGCTGTTGAGCACGTCGCTCACCACCGCGACGTGGCCGAGGCGCATGTGGCCGTTGGCGCGGAAGCTCAGCACGCTGCCGGTCTCCGGCCGCAGCCCGCGGGCGTAGATCCCCTCCGCGTTGCTCCACCAGTTCACGGCGTTGCCGGTCAGCTCGATGCCGGAGTCCGCTCGCGCGAACGCCACGCACTGCAACACCCCGCCGCGGCTGGCCCCGCCGAGGCCCGCATAGTGCCGGAGCCGGCTGTGCGCCGAGTGGAACCAGGTGGCACTGCGCGTCTCGCGCATCGCGTAGCCGCCATGGCGGACGTACGAGGCGCGGCCGAAGCCCTGGGCGGCGTGACGGCTCCGGGCGTGTGCGGCCGCGGGCAAGCCCAGCGCGACGACCGAGCAGAGCAGGAGAAGTCGCGCGCCGGAGCCGGTAAGCCGCATGAGCCAGACCCTTTTGCCGTTCGTTCTGACGCCGGGTTAGCGCCGGGTTCGCGACGGGGGCAAGTCATAGGGTCACGGATTGGAGAGGAAGCCGTCTTTCCACCAAAACAGGCTGTGGGCAACATAAGAATACAGGACAACGATCCTATTTTCTTCATGGTCGGATGCCAACATGGGAGGAACACACATTGCCACACGTCGTTGTGGGTCTGCAACACTGTGCCTGTCGCGCCACCACAGCCGTCGGGAAGTCGCACCTACTCGCGTATTACTTGCAGGTGGTGACCATGATTTCAACCAGATAACGCGGGTCCGCCATCTCCGCCTGCACGCAGGCGCGCGCCGGGGCCGAGCCTTGCGGAAGCCAGCGACTCCACACTGCGTTCATCGCCTCGCGGTCGGCCATGCTCTTCAGCCAGATCTGCGCCTGCAACAGCCGGGTGTTGTCGGTGCCGTGCCGCTCCAGCAGCGCGTCGATCTGCGCCAGCACCTCCTCGGTCTGCCCGGTGATGTCCTTCGACAGGTCCTGTGCGACGCAGCCCTGGGTGAAGACGAAGCCGTGATACTCGACGACCGCAGACAGCACGGCGTTGGCATCCGTGCGAACGATCCTGCTCATGGTGATCCCCTTCGATGATGGTGGGCGCCAGGCCCGCGGCCAGCCTGGCGAGCGTAGCCGCGTGGACGTGCCACGAAGCGCGTCGCGGTGCCAGGGTGTCGCCGTATCGGGCGCGGTGCCGCCGGTGGTGCGGCGACACGGAACCAGGATTGCCGCAACAGGCGTGAGCGGCGAGGCAGGCAAGGTTGAGGCTCTGCCTCAAACTCCGCCAAGCGCTGGGCCCTTGGATCGCCTTCTCTCAGTAAATCGGTGTCCGCGGGCCTTGGCCTCTGGCGGGTCTGGGCGGGGCCGGCCGAAGGTTCCGATGGCCCGCCTGGGCCATTGGAATGGCCAGCGGAGAGAGAGCCCAGCCTTGCTTGCCTACGGTCCGACGACTCCGGCCGCTGGCATCAGGGCTGTGCCGACGGGTCCATCCGCGGGGACGTCGCACCGCCGGCAGCGGGCTGGGCGCCTGCGGAGGCGGCGTGGTGGCTGCGCAGGCAGGCCTCGAAGTCGCTGGACCGCCCGTAGAGCTGCGGCAGCCCTTCCGATGTGATCCCCACCGTGCCGGACGACGAGAACGGCGTGTCGCGCTGGCTGCGCTCGGACAGCAGCACCCGGTTCTGCTGCAGGTAGCTGCGGTCCGCCTCGGTCCTGCACGCGGCCACTGCCTGCCGCTCCTGCGTGCCGGCTCTGGCGCCGCCGAACTGGCACCCGGCCAGCACGCCCAGCGCGACCACGAGTTCCGCGGCGCTCGCAGCGCCGCGCGCCAGGCGGCCGAACGGCTCGCGTCGCCACGCCGGACGATCGGGCGCTGCCCTCGCGTGCGGCAGGGCAGGGGACGCGATCGTGCCGGGAGTCATGCCCGCGCTCCGGGAGAGGGCGCGTCGCCGAAGCGGGGCAGGTGCGACAGGCGGGCGCGCAGCCGGGGCTCGTCGAGACGCAGGTCGGGGGTCAGCGGCACCTCGCCGGCCGCGCTGAGCAGCGCCGGGTGCGGGCCTGCACCGATCGCGGCGCGACCCCTGGCCCAGGCGGCGCGCCCCAGCAGGTCCACCAGCGCCAGCAGCCGCAGGCACAGCGACAGGCCGTAGCTGTGTCCCATGCCCACCGTCTGGTCCACCGCGCGCGCCCAGCAGCAGGCGTCGGGGTCGGTCAGCGCCAGGTCGACGCACTCGCCGCCCCGGCCGCGGAAGCGGAACACCCTGGGGCGGCCGGGCCGCGCCGCCCGCGCCAGCGCGCCCGCAGCCTCCCACGCCGCCTCCAGGTCGCGGCCGCGCACGGGAGGCAGGTCCTCGGGCGGCAGGTCCACGAGGTAGGTGAGGACGCCGTCGTCGCCGGCGCGGACCTGGACGGCGGAGCGGGGAAGGGTGCGCATGGAGCGCCGGACTATGGACGAGGCGGCGGCCCGGCGCCACAGGAAGGCAAGGTTGAGGCTCTGCCTCAAACTCCGCCAAAGGCTCGCCTTTGGAATCCACTACTTCAGTAAGGCCGGTCAGGGGCGGCTCGCCCTGGCGGGTCCCCGCTTCCAGGCAATGGGGCAGAGCCCTGGCCCTGCTTCCTGCCGCCTCAGCCGTCGTCCAGCCCCGCCAGCGTGTCCGGCGTGTCGAAGTCGCGCAGCACCGCGTCCTCCCCGACCTCGACCTCCACCGCGTGCCCGGCCCGCACGGCGAGCAGGGACCGCGCGCCCGCGTCGCCGGTGATCGCCGCCATGTCGGCGAACCAGCGCCGGCCCCACAGCGTCGGGTTGCCCCGCTCGCCGCGGCACGTCGGCAGCACGATCGTGCGCCCCTCGTCAGGGTCGTAGGCGCCGATCAGCCGGTCCAGCGTCCGCGCCGTGACCAGCGGCATGTCGCCCAGGCACACCAGGGCGGCGTCGACGTCGTCCGGCAGCGCGGCCAGCCCGGCGCGCAGGCTGGCCGACAGCCCGGCGCCGTGATCGGCCGCGTGCACGAAGCGCACCGCGCGCCCGGCGAGCGCGTGCTCCACCGCCGCCGCCTGGTGGCCGAGCACCACCAGCACCGGCCGCGCCGCGCTGCCCAGCGCCTGGTCCACGACGCGCGTCACCATCGCCCGGCCGCCGCCTGCCGCGATCAGCAGCTTGTTGCGCGGCGCCATGCGGCTCGACCGCCCGGCGGCGAGCACGATCGCCGCCACCCGCGGCGGCGTGCGCGGCAGGGCGGGCGCCGCAGCGCGCCCGGGATCACCCCTGGGCATCAGGGGCGAGAGGGCGGGTCGCGCGGCTGCGCGGCAGCGGGCGGTGCCCGGTGTCCTTGAGCAGCCCGCCGACCCCGGTGCGCGCGATCCAGGCCCCGTCCACCGGCAGGCCCGCGAAGAGGCGCCGCAGCACCCAGTCGATGCCGTTGAGCCGCGGGCTGCGCGCGCAGCCCGGCAGCACCAGCGCCGGCAGCCGCCCGACGCGCCCGAGGCAGAGCAGGTTGCCCGGGTCGACAGGCATCCCGAAGTGCAGGATCTCGCCCCCGGCCTCGACGATGCCCGCAGGCGCCACGTCGCGCCGGTCCACCACCGCCGAGGCGCCGGCCACCAGCAGCAGCTCCGCCCCTGCGCCGACCAGCCGCCCCAGCGCCGCCGCGATCGGCCCTGCGGCGTGGGCGCACCGCTCCGCAGGCAGCAGCGTGCCGGTCAGGGCGCGCACCCTGGCCGCGGTCGCCGCCACGGTGCCCTCCAGCACGCCGGCCTTGGTCCCCGGCAGCTCGGTCAGCACCAGCCCCGCGCGCAGCGGCCGAAACGGCGCGAGGCGCAGCACGGCGCCGCCACCGCCCTCCGCGCCCCCGTCTTCCGCACCCAGGCCTTCCGCAACCGGGCGCGCGAGCTGCTCCGCGGTGGCCAGGGTGTGGCAGGGCACCGCGAACGGGATCACCTTTACCGTCGCCAGCATGTCGCGCGCGGCCACCGGCGTGGCGTCGGGCAGGGTGCCCACGGTGAGCGACTCGTCCACGGCGTTGAGGCGGTGGATGCGCGCCGCGTCCACCAGCAGCAGGCCCGGCGCCTCGGCGAGCAGGTTGACCCGCCCGGTCGCCGCCCGCGTGCGCCCGACCAGCGGCGAGAGCAGCGCCTCGGCGAGCCGGTCCGCCGCCTGGTCCTCGCCGACGTCGTCGCGCTCCAGCCGCGCCGCAATCACCTCGTCCCGCCCGTGCTCGCGCAGCAGGATGATGGCGGCCTCGTCGAGGACCTGGCCCTTCCGCAGCACCTGCGCGCCGCAGCGCTGCGTGTGGGCGAGCATCGCGCCGAGCGCCGCGTCCAGCCGCGTCGGCCCGAAGATCACGCTGGCTCAGCCGCCGGACGCGGCCGCGGTGTCGGGCTGCGCGTTCGCCACCGGCACGCCGCTCGCCGCCTCCGCCACGCCGGCCTCGTCGCGGATCTGGGTGCGCGTCACTTCCACCGCGCGGCCGGGCGCCACGGCGCGACGGCGCACGGAGACGAGCTGCGCCACGATCGACAGCGCGATCTCGCCCGCGGTCACGGCGGCGATGTCGAGCCCGACCGGGCCGTGGATGCGCGACAGCGCCGCCTCGCCGTGCCCCAGCGCGCGCAGGCGGTCGAGCCGCGCCGCGTGGGTCTTCCGCGAGCCCAGCGCGCCGATGTAGAACGCCGCGGAGCGCAGCGCGCCGTCGAGCGCGGGGTCGTCGAGCTTCGGGTCGTGGGTCAGCGTGACCACCGCGGTGCGCGCGTCCGGCCGCAGCGCCGCCAGCGCGTCGTCCGGCCAGTCCGTGGAGAGCGCCACGCCGGGGAAGCGCGCCTCGCTGGCGAACGCGCCGCGCGGGTCCACCACCGTCACCGCGAAGCCCAGCCCCGCCGCCATCGGCGCCAGGGCCTGCGCGATGTGCACCGCGCCCACCACCACCAAGCGCACCGGCGGGTTGAACGCCTGCAGGAACCAGGCCGGCCCGTCCGCCTCCGGCGTGACGGTGCGGCACGCGTCGTCGCGCAGCGCCGCCTCCGCCGCCTGCGTCAGCGCCGGCTCCGCCCCGGCCAGCCGCCCCGGCGCCGCCTCCAGCATCAGCACCTGCTCGCCGTTGGGCAGCCGGGTGGCCAGCACCGCCGGGCGGCCCGCCTCGCGCGCTACTCCGAGGGCTGTCAGCAGCGCGGGCGTCACGCCACGCGCTCCACGAACACCCGGACCCGCCCGCCGCAGGCCAGCCCGACCTCCCAGGCGCGCTCGTTGCTGACGCCGAACTCCAGCACCACTGGCTGCCCGTCGTCGAGCACCCGCCCGGCGGCCTCGGCCACCGCGCCCTCGATGCAGCCGCCGCTGACCGAGCCCGCCATGCGGCCGCTGCGCGTCAGCACCATGTGGCTGCCGGCCGGGCGCGGGCTGCTGCCCCAGGTCTCGGTGACGGTGGCGATCGCCACCCGCTCGCCAGCCTCGTGCCAGCGCGCGGCCAGCGCCAGGAGGTCCTCCTGCCCGCCGACCGTGGGCGGGGTGGTGGCGTCGGACATCGGGGGAACCTCCGGTTGCTAGCAGGAAGCAAAGCTGGGCTCTCCCTCCGCCTGCCTTTCCAACGACCCAAGCGGGTCGTCGGAACCTTTGGCAGGCTACGCCCAGACCCGCCAGGGGCGAGCCGCCCCTGGACCGGCCTTACTGAGACAAGTGGATTCCAAAGGCGAGCCTTTGGCGGAGTTTGAGGCAGAGCCTCAACCTTTCTTGCTTATCGCCTCCGCGACGGAGCCGCCGTCAGATCGCCCCGAACACCAGCAGCACGACCACCGCGAAGATCGCGCTGCCGATCCAGAACACCAGCGGGAAGCCCAGCGGCGCGCTCGGGATCATCGCCATCGCGTTGAGCAGCGCCGGCGCGCGCGGTCCCGGGCGCAGGTCGGCGATCTTCTCCATGCCGCCCGCCAGGATGCCGTCCGCGCCGTACTCCGGCACGCCCGACACCTCCGCGGTGAAGCGGTCGAGGAAGCCCCCCAGCGCGTGCCCGGCCGCCGCGTCCACCGCGCGCTCGCCGAGCTGCGCCACCCGGCCCGACGGCTGCACGGAGGCGGTGTGCGACAGCAGGGTGAACTCGCCCTGGTCGGCCAGGCGCAGCGTCGCGGTGCCGGCCAGGCTGCCGGCCTCGCCTGCCTGGCCGTCCAGCGCGTAGGACGCGGAGGTCATCTCCTGCGCCGCGGTGCGCCGCACCGTCCAGGCGACGGGCGTGCTCACCGCGCCCATGCGGGCCTCGGACCGGGCGTGGAACTCACCGGGCGCCACCTCCTCCAGGCCCTGCACGCCGGGCAGGCAGGCCTGCAGCACCTGCGCGTCGTTCAGCGAGGCCCAGACCCTGCTGCGCGGCGCCGGCACGCGACGTTCCCCGGTCATTTCCATGCAGGACACTCCACTGTTCGATGCGCAGACGGTACCGGCGGGTCCTGCCGCGTGCAACTCGACGCGTCAACCGCAACGGGCGGCCGCAAGCAAGCAAGGTTGAGGCTCTGCCTCAAACTCCGCCAAAGGCTCGCCTTTGGAATCCACTACTCAGTAAAGCCGGTCCAGGGGCGGCTCGCCCCTGGCGGGTCTGGGCGGAGCTGCCAAAGGTTCCGACGATCCGCCTGGATCGTCGGAATGGCAGCGGAGGGAGAGCCCAGGCCTGCTGGCGCACCGGCCCTGCCGGCACAAGGTAGGGCTCGTGACCCCCGACCCAGCCCCGATCCTGATCGGCAGCGAGATCTACCGCGCTTCGACCTACGGCCCCGCGCACCCGCTGGCGATCCCGCGGGTGTCCACCTGCGTCGATCTGTGCCGCGCCATGGGCTGGCTGCCGGCGGAGCAGTACCGGGAGGCGCCGATGGCGACGCTCGCCGCCGTGACCCGGTTCCACGACCCCGGCTACGTCGCAGCGCTGCGCGAGGCCGAGCGCACGCAGCACGCCTCCGAGGAGGACCGCGTGCGCCACCAGCTCGGCGCGCGGGGCAACCCGATCTACCCCGAGGTGTTCCGCCGCCCGATGATCTCGGCGGGCGGGATGCTGCTGGCCGCGGGGCTGGTGGCCGGGGGCGGCATCGTGCACTGCCCAGGCGGCGGCACGCACCACGGTCGGCCGGACCGGGCGTCGGGGTTTTGCTATCTCAACGACGTGGTGCTGGCGATGCTGGCGTGGCTCGACGTAGGGCTCGAGCGCATCGCCTACGTCGACATCGACGCGCACCACGGCGACGGCGTGCAGGACGCCTTTGCCGATGATCCGCGCGTGCTGACGATCAGCGTGCACGAGGCCGGGCGCTGGCCGCACACCGGCGCCGTCGGGGACCGCGCCGGCGGGGCGGCGCGCAACCTGGCGGTACCCGTCGGCCTGAACGACACGGAGTTCCGCCACCTGCTGCACCGCGCCGTGCTGCCGCTGGTCGCCGGCCACCGGCCGCAGGCGGTCCTGCTGCAATGCGGCGCCGACGCGCTGGAGGAGGACCCGCTGGCGCGGCTGTCGCTGTCCAACAACGCGCATTTCGGGGCGGTGGCGGCGCTGCTGTCGCTGCCGGTCGAGGGGCCGCGGCGCCTCGTGGTCACCGGCGGCGGCGGCTACAACCCGTGGTCGGTGGGGCGCTGCTGGGCCGGCGCCTGGGCCACGCTGAACCGCATCGCCATCCCCGCGCGCACCACGCCCGAGGCGGAGGCGGTGCTGCGCGCGCTCCGCTTCGGCCGGGCCGCCGGGCGAAACCCGCCGGAGCACTGGTTCACCACGATCCGCGACGCCCCGCGCGAAGGGCCGGTGCGCGAGGCGGTGCGCGCGGTGGCGGAGGCGGTGCTGGCGCCGTGACGCAGGGAAGGCAAGGTTGAGGCTCTGCCTCAAACTCCGCCAGGAGCGAGCCGCCCCTGGACCGGCTTTACTGAAGTATTGGATTCCAAAGGCCTGCCTTTGGCGGAGTTTGAGGCGGAGCCTCAACCTTGCTTGCTTGGTTAGCTCCATCAAGATCCATGCGTCAGCTAATTTAGCAGATCATAGAACGGTTGATGTTTTCTGAAAATTGGTATTTACCTCAAGTATCTCGCATAAAGTTGGCAATCGTTTCTTCGGCCTCTTGCAGGACTCCATCCATGGACTTGTGTCTTGTGCCTCCTTCCCAGACCAGTCCGCCTTCATCCAGAACTCGTATGACGGACGTGCTGTGGCCGTCACGCCCGATCTCGATCCAGCCATCCTTGATCCAGCCTGCGATGTTGGGGTATTTCCCAGAGAAGTCGTCGGGCACCATTCTTCGTGCCTCGACGGTTCTCTTCGCCGCTGGCGGCGGTGCACTGATCAGATGGAGACCAAGGGCAACGGCATGTTTGCAGAACCCGTGGTCAGACATGGCTGGACAGGTGCATTCGGCGATCAACTTCCTTGATGCCAACTTCAATTCAACACGATATGGCTGTGATCCCGTCACTTCGCCAATGGCTTCATTGTCCGTATGCTCATGCAGTTGAACATTATCGCCGGCAAAGTATTCCTCACCGCGCGCATAAACCCTGGGACCAGCCAGGTCACGAAGGCGTTGTGGCGACAGGAAGGCCTGAAGCGTTCTCTTTCCTGACATGCGAGGCCAAACCTTTTCAGGAGGGCGCGGCGTTTTTCCCACGCCCGCCAAATCTGGATGAAGCTGTCTGCCGCCGGCCTTGCGCTGTCCGGGGACTCCGCGGCGCGGGGTTCCGCCGGCGTGGCTCGTGCCGATAGCCTGACAGCCTGCCTTTCCCGGTTCCAGACGCCATTCGCCGGGTGGGTGCGCCGAGGCGTCATCCAGACAGGAAGATGGAGCGCCCGGCCTGGCTTCGCTGCCCCCGGGTTGCCTGCCTTTGCCGCGCCGCTAGGATCGCCCGCGACAACACGGGACGACGAGCCATGCTCAGACCTGCCAGGGCTTTCACGAGGGCGAGCCGGCGCCGCCTGCTGGGCACGGGGCTGCTGCTCGCCGTGCTGTGCGCGCCGGCGGCCACGCTGATCATCCCTGCCGCGCTGGCCGCCGGCGAGGCCCCCGCCACCGCGGCGCAGCCCGAGCTGGCGAAGCAGCCGCTCGCCATCACCGGCACCGATGGCGTGCGCCACGCCTTCAGCGTGGAGATGGCGACCACGCCGGCGCAGCAGGAGACCGGCCTGATGTTTCGCACCGCGGTGCCGGCGGACGGCGGGATGCTGTTCGACTGGGGGGCGCCGCGGCAGAGCATGATGTGGATGAAGAACACGCTGGTGCCGCTCGACATGCTGTTCATCGCGCAGGACGGCACGGTGAGCCACATCGCCGAGAACACGGTGCCGCACAGCCTGGCGGTGATCGACGGCCGCGCCCCGGTGCGTGCCACGCTGGAGCTGGCGGCCGGCACCGCGCAGCGGCTGAACCTCACCGTGGGCGCCAGGGTCGAAGGGGGCGGGTTCGGCCCCGCCAAGCCGTAGGCAGGCCGGGTCGGGCTTTCCCAGACCTGCCTGCCATGGGTTCCTGGAACTCCTCCCTTGACGGAGGCAGGTCCAGGGGCGCTGCCCCTGGCGGATGGATGAGGCAGAGCCTCAACCTTGCTTCCTGCCGTCCGGCCGTGTCGAAGCGGCTCTCGCCATCGCGCGCGTCCTTGCCTATATACGTGGCCCGGTCCGGGGCGTGGCGCAGCCTGGTAGCGCGCGTGTTTTGGGTACACGAGGCCGCCGGTTCGAGTCCGGCCGCCCCGACCAGGCCGGATCAAGCCGAACGGAGGCCACGATGCGTGCCCGAGTCTTCAAGCAGCCCAAGACGTCGATGCAGTCCGGCGTCGCCGGCACCGAGTTCTGGGTGCTGGAGTGGGAGCCGACGGAGCGGCGCGAGCAGGACCCGCTGATGGGCTGGTTCGGCAGCGGCGACACGCAGGCGCAGGTCCGCCTGCGCTTCGACAGCCGCGAGGAGGCGCTCGCCTTTGCCGAAAAGCGCGGCCTGACCTGCGACGTGGAGCTGGTGCCGGCGCGGGTGGAGAAGCCCAAGGTGTACGCCGACAACTTCCGCTATGACCGCATCGGCAACTGGACCCACTGACGCGGCGGCCGTCCAGGCGCGGCGCCGGCCCCCGCTGCCTACGTGGATGCGCGCCCTTAGCTCAGCTGGATAGAGCACCCGCCTTCTAAGCGGGATGTCGCTGGTTCGAGTCCAGCAGGGCGCGCCAGCCGCCCCGGCGCCGTTCAGGACGTGGCGGGCACGCAGACTCCGCCTTCGCCCCGGCGCGGCGAGGTGGGCTGGCGCGAGCGGGTGCGGTCCACCAGGTAGAACTCGGTGAAGTTCGCGGCGCCCAGCGCCTCGAAGATGCGGCCCTCCACGTCGTCGACCTCGCCGATGCTGTCGACTCGGTGGGTCTCGGGCTCGCCGTCGTGGCCACGGAAGGTGATCGAGCCGCACAGGGCGACCTCGTAGTGCTCGGCCGGCGGCACGGCGACGTCGAGGATGATCTGCGGGGTCTGGAGGTCGAGATGGAAGGCGCCCACCACCGTCCTGTTGACGTAGATGGTGGTGGACTCGTCCAGTTCGCGCTCGTCGAGCTTGTCCTCGATCCTGAAGCGCACCAGGCCGGCCTCGCCCTGCGCCGCCACGGCGTGCGCCATGCCGGGCAGGGCAGGGGGTGCCGCCGCGGAGGACGCCGATGACGCGACGGGCGCCATGAGCATCAGCAGGACCGGCCAGGCCGCCGGGGTGGTCGCACGTGTCGGCATCCTGGTCCTTCCTGGCACGTGGCGACGGTCGCCCGGATGAGCCCGGCCGCGTTCGCCCTTCCCGGGTCCGGCACGATCGCCTGCCTGCTGCGCCTCGGCGCCGCCGCCCTCGCCGAGGCGGAGGTGGAGAGCGCGTCGCGCGAGGCAAGGCTGCTGCTGGCGCACGCCCTCGGGCTCAGCCTGTCCGACCTGCTGCGCGACCGCAACGTCGTGGTCGCCTCCGCCGGCTTCGCCGAGGCGCTGCGCCGCCGCGCGGCCCGCGAGCCGATGGCGCTGATCCTGGGGCGGCAGGGCTTCTGGACGCTCGACCTGGCGGTGTCGCCCGACACGCTGATCCCGCGCGCCGACAGCGAGTCGCTGATCGAGGCCGCGCTGCTGCACCGCCCGGACCGCGCGGCCGTGCGCCGCGTGCTCGACCTCGGCACCGGCACCGGCTGCCTGCTGCTCGCCGCGCTGTCGGAGTTCCCGCGGGCCTGGGGCCTCGGCGTCGAGCTGTCCCCGGCGGCGGCGCGCCTGGCGCGCGACAACGCTGTTCGCTGCGGCCTGGCGCACCGCGCGTCGCTGCTGTGCGCGAGCTGGGCGGACGCGCTCGGGCGGGGCGGCGGCTTCGACCTGGTGCTCTCCAACCCGCCCTACGTCGCGGCGGGCGACATCGCCGGGCTGATGCCGGAGGTGGCGCGCCACGAGCCGCGGCGGGCGCTGGACGGCGGCGCCGACGGGCTCGGCTGCTATCGCCGGATCGTGGCGGCGCTGCCGGGGCTGCTGGCGCCGGGGGGCGTGGCGGTGCTGGAACTCGGCGCGGGGCAGGAGGCGGCGGTGCGCGGGCTCGCGGCCGACGCCGGCCTGGTGCACCGCGCCACGCACCCCGACCTGGGGGGGACGCCGCGGGCCCTGGTGCTCGGGACCGGGCCGCCGACGCGGTGATGCCAACGGCTTCCTGGAGTGAGCGGGCAAGCAAGCAAGGTTGAGGCTCTGCCTCAAACTCCGCCAAAGGCTCGCCTTTGGAATCCATTTATTAAGTAAAGCCGGTCCAGGGGCGGCTCGCCCCTGGCGGGTCTGGGCAGAGCCCAGCCTTGCTTCCTACGAGCGGCGCGAGAAAGCGTTTGGCAGCGCACATCGCGGCCGTTACCATGGTTTCACCATGTTGCGCTCCCCGTCCGCCTGCGCGGCGGCTCGCGTCCGTGAAGGACGTTCGGCTCCAGGCCGGCGCAACCGTGTTCCACAGGACGGGCGGGGCTCGCGCCCACGGCCCAGGACAGAGCGGCGGCGACGGCCAGGGCAGCGGCCCCGTCGCGTCCGGGCGCCGCCCGCCGAACCAGGAAGGCTCCGCCAGCACCCATGAACATGAAGCGCATGCGCGGCCGCAACCACCGCGGCCCCAGCCCCAGCCCCGGCCCCGGCAGCAGCGGCGGCACCCCGATCCGCCACCATACGGGCACCATCCCGCTCAACCGCAACCACGTGTTCGACAGCAGCGGGCCCGACCTGCGGGTGCGCGGCACGGCGCAGCAGCTGTTCGAGAAGTACCTCCAGCTCGGCCGCGACGCCAACAGCTCCAGCGACCGCGTCATGGCGGAGAGCTACTTCCAGCACGCGGAGCACTACTTCCGCATCATCAACGCCATGAACCAGGCGGCGCAGGGCCCGGTTGCCCACGCCGCCCCCGCCCAGCAGCCATCGTCCGCCTACAACGGCCCGCACCAGAACCGGCGCCAGTACGTCGAGCAGCCCGAGGCCGAGGACGGCGAGCAGCCAGGCGAGATCCCAGGCGGCCCGGACGCCTGAGCGCACGGCGGGTCAGGAAGGAAGCAAGGCTGGGTTCTCCCTCCGCTGCCCCTTCCAACAGCCCAAGAGGGCTGTCGGAACCTTCGGGCAGCTACGCCCAGACCCGCCAGGGGCGAGCCGCCCCTGGACCGGCCTTACTGAGACAAGTGGATTCCAAAGGCCTGCCTTTGGCGGAGTTTGAGGCAGAGCCTCAACCTTCCTTGCTTGGGCCGCCCAGCGCCGCCCTCAGCCGCCCCGCCTCCTCCCCCGCCACCAGCCCGAGGCGCAGCGCCAGGTCGATCAGCACCAGCGGCACGTTGAACTTGAACGCGTCGCTTCGGCGCGCCGTGTCCAGCGCCCGCGCCATCGGCCACAGCTCGAAGCCCGCGGCCTCCCCGTCCACCGGCTGCGGCACGAACGCCTCGGGCAGCTCCAGGTCGTAGCAGTGCAGCCGGTCGCGCCGCAGCCCCTCCGGGCGCTCCATGGCGTAGGAGATCACCGCCACCTCGCGCGCCTGCGCCGCCAGCTCCGCCGGCAGCCCGCACTCCTCCGCCGCCTCCTTGGCCAGCGCCTGCCACGGCGACAGCCCCGCCGGCACCCCGCCCGCAGCCAGGTGGTCCAGCTTGCCGGGGTCGAGCCGCTTGTCCGCGGCGCGGCGCGCGACCCACAGGTGCAGCCCGTCCGCGCGGCGCACCAGCCCGTTCAGGTGCACCCCCGTCGCCGCGATGCCCAGCGCCGGCAGCGCGCCGCGATCCGCCTGCGCCAGCGCGGGGCCGTCCGGGTGCGCCCGGACGTCGAACAGCTCGCCCCGCGGCCGGTGGCCGAGCCGCGCCAGCAGTGCCACCGACAGCGCCGGCAGCCCTTGCGCCCCCGGCAGCCGCACGCCCGCCGCGTCGCGCGCCGCCCCGAGCGCCTCCAGCAGCGCGGCCGCCTCCGGCAGCACCCAGCCCACCTGCGCACCCTCCAGCAGCAGCGGCTGGCGCGCGCCCGGCAGCACCGCGTTGTTGCAGGCACGCACGTGGCGCAACAGCGTGTCGTCGCCAGTGGCGCTCACGTCTCGCGACCGGAGGCGGGCGGATCGCGGGTCTGGCCAACCGACATGCTCGGGTGATCCTTCAATCGGCGCGGGGACGGTCCACATTCGGTGGCATGGCCCCACCGACACTGTCCATCCCCGGGGCGCGACGCTCCCTCCTGCAAACCACCCGCTCCCTGCTCGCCTACCTGTGGCCGGCCGACGACCCGGGCGCCAAGGTGCGCGTCACGCTGGCCGTGGTGTTCCTGCTGCTGGCCAAGGTCGCCACGGTCTACGTGCCGCTGGTGTACGCCCAGGCCATCGACGCGCTCTCGCCCAAGCACGGGCAGGCGGCGGTCGTCGCCCTGCCGATCGCGCTGATCGTCGGCTACGGCCTGCTGCGCGTGGCCTCCGGCGGCTTCGGCGAGCTGCGCGACGCGGTGTTCGCCCGCGTCAAGCAGCGCACCGTGCGCATCGTGGCGCGGCAGACCTTCGAGCACCTGCACGCCCTCTCGCTGCGCTTCCACCTCGACCGCCAGACCGGCGGGCTGACCCGCGTGGTGGACCGCGGGATGCTGGCGGTGGAGACGGTGCTGCGCCTCGGCGTGTTCAACATCGTGCCGACGATCCTGGAGGCCGTGATGGTCACCGCGATCATCTGGTGGAAGTTCGACTGGCGCTTCGCCGCGGTCACGCTGGGCGCGGTGGCCGCCTACATCGGCTTCACGCTGGGCTTCACCACGTGGCGCATCAAGATCCGCCGCGCCATGAACGAGGTCGACACCGAGGCCACCTCCAAGGCGATCGACAGCCTGCTGAACTACGAGACGGTGAAGTACTTCGGCAACGAGGCGCACGAGAGCCGCCGCTTCGACGAGGCGCTCGGCCGCTACGAGCGCGCCGCGGTGCGCACCCAGGTCTCGCTCAACATGCTCAACCTCGGCCAGGTCGCGATCATCGCCGCGGCGCTGATGGTCATCATGCTGATGGCGGCGCAGGGCGTGGTGGGCGGGCGCTACACCGTGGGCGAATTCGTGCTCGTCAACACCTACCTGATGCAGCTCTACCAGCCGCTGAACTTCCTCGGCTTCGTCTATAGCGGCGTGCGCCAGGGCCTGGTCGACATGGAGCAGATGTTTCGCCTGCTCGACGTGCCGCAGGAGGTCGCCGACCGTTCCGGCGCGCTGCCGCTCGCCTCCAGCCTCGCCGCCGGCGCGCCGCCGGAGCTGCGCTTCGAGGACGTGCACTTCGGCTACAACGACAACCGCGAGATCCTGGGCGGCGTCAGCTTCACCATTCCGCCGGGGCACAAGCTCGCCGTGGTCGGGCACACCGGCGCCGGCAAGTCCACGCTGTCGCGCCTGCTGTTCCGCTTCTACGACGTCACCGAGGGCGCGATCCTGGTCGACGGCCGCGACGTGCGCGACGTCATCCAGGACAGCCTGCGCGCGGCGATCGGCGTGGTGCCGCAGGACACCGTGCTGTTCAACGACACGCTGCTCTACAACATCGCCTACGGGCGGCCGGGCGCGTCGATGGCGGAGATCGAGGAGGCGGCGCGACTCGCCCAGGTCGCGGATTTCGTCGCCAAGCTGCCCGAGGGCTACCAGACCCGGGTCGGCGAGCGTGGCCTCAAGCTGTCCGGCGGCGAGAAGCAGCGCGTCGCCATCGCGCGGACCATCCTCAAGGACCCGCGCATCCTGATCCTCGACGAGGCGACCAGCGCGCTTGACACCCGCACCGAGCAGGACATCCAGGCGGCGCTGCAGACCGTCTCCGCGCGGCGCACCACCCTGGTGATCGCCCACCGCCTGTCCACCGTGGTCGACGCCGACGAGATCCTCGTCCTCGCCGACGGCCTGGTGGTCGAGCGTGGCACCCACGCTGATCTGCTCTCGCGCGCAGGCCATTACAGCCGGATGTGGCGCCTGCAGAGCGAGGAGGCCGCGCAGCCGGCCGAGGCGGCGGAGTGATCGCGTAGGCAAGCAAGGCTGGGCTCCGCCCAGACCCGCCAGGGGCGAGCCGCCCCTAGACCGGCGCTTTCTTAAATAGTGGATTCCAAAGGCGAGCCTTTGGCGGAGTTTGAGGCAGAGCCTCAACCTTGCCTGCTTCAGGCCCGAGGCCGCCCTGGCGCCGGGCCGTGCGGCTCCCATCTGGACAACGCGGCCGGCCAGGTCCGCGGGAGGACCACGCGATGCAGGACCACGACGCGGCGGCGGAAGAGCTGCCCCAGGAGCTGAGCCAAGCCGGGGCCGTCGTCGCTCACGCCATCAAGCACATGCTCGGCAAGAACCTGTCGCCGATCGCGGTGGCCTCGGCGCTGCTGGGCGGCTCGCTCGGCCTGCTGTCGCACAGCATGGAGCCCGAGGCGGTGCTCGGCGTGCTGGAGAACGCGATGAACAGCGTGCGCGACGGCGAGTTCGGCGATGCCGGGCACCCCGAGGCGGCCCGCCCGCAGGCTTGACGCAGGGGCTGGCGGCAGCCATACCCCGCGCCTGTCCACGCGCAGGCGGCTTGCCGTCGGGCGCCGCATTCCGAGGTTACGCCATGGCCCGCCGCTGCGAGATGACCGGCAAGGGTGTGCTGACGGGCAACAACGTCAGCCACGCCAACAACAAGTCGCGTCGCCGCTACCTGCCGAACCTGCAGCAGGTCTCTCTGCTCTCCGACATCCTCGGCACCAGCGTGCGCATGCGCATCTGCACCGGCGCGCTGCGCACTATCGAGCATAACGGCGGTCTCGACGCGTTCCTGCTCGGCACGCCGAACCGCGACCTGCCCGTCGAGGCACAGGTGCTCAAGCGCCGTATCGCCCAGTGCCAGGCAAAGCGCCAGGCCGCCGCCTGAGACCTGCGCGCCCGCATGTCCGAGGACGGCGCCTGGGCCTCGCCCTGGCGCCGTTTTTCTGTCTGCAGCCGCGCCGGTGAAGCAGGCAAGGTTGAGGCTCTGCCTCAAACTCCGCCAAAGGCAGGGCCTTTGGAATGCCCTCCTGAAGGAAGAGGTTTTCCGGGGCTCGGAGTTGGCGGGTCTGCGCAGCCCGTCAGGGATTGCGGCCTGCCCGCCTGCATCGCAAGTGCTGGCAGGCGGAGGAAAGCTCCTAGCCGGACACTCCGAGTAGCGCCGCCCGCAGCGTCTTGGACGGCGGCGTGGCACCCAGGAACCCGTTCAGCAGCCTGAAGCCCAGGTCCGGGTTCGCGAACTTCGCCAGCACACGGTCGTTGGCCAGCACCGTCACCCCCTGCGTGGTGAAGATGTAGGTCGTGCTGTCGCCGACCTTGACCGCCGGCGCCAGCGCGATCAGCCGCTCGAAGTCCGGTCCGTCCGCAGCGGAGCACCCGCCGCCGCCGCAGTTCTCCTGCTCCCCGGCGCGGTATTGCCGCTCGACCTGCGTCTTGCTGCCCTCGTGCAGGAACCGCAGGGTCAGCACCTTCGGCCCCGGCGACGCCTCGATCGCCCGCCCGTCATGCATCGGCTGCGTCAAGTACAGCGCCGCGACGTAGATCTTGACCTCCAGCAGCGTCAGCGTGCGCACCCCGGCGCCGTTCAGGCGCAGCGTGGTCCCGTCCACCACGTAGGTGTCGGGCACATTGATCCCGCCCACCTCCATCGCGCGCGCCCCGCCCGCCAGCCCCGTCGTCACCAGACCCGGCACCAGCACCACGGCCGCCAGCAGCGCCAGGCCGCGGCCCCGCCGGCGCGCAGCCGCCCGGCCGCCCGATGCGGCGCTCACGCGACGAGGGGCGCGCGCGCGGCCGACGCACGCGCCCAGGCGGCGGCGGCGTCCTCGTCGAACAGCTCGCTCATCTTCTTCATCATCGTCCCCCCCAGCTCCTCGGCGTCCACGATCGTCACCGCGCGACGGTAGTAGCGCGTCACGTCATGGCCAATCCCGATCGCGATCAGCTCCACCAGGTCGCGGCCCTCGATATCGCGGATCACGTCGCGCAGGTGGCGCTCCAGGTAGTTGCCGGGGTTCGCCGACAGCGTCGAGTCGTCCACCGGCGCCCCGTCGCTGATCACCATCAGAATGCGGCGGTGCTCCGGGCGCGCCAGAAGCCGGCGGTAAGCCCACAGCAGCGCCTCGCCGTCGATGTTCTCCTTGAGCAGCCCCTCGCGCAGCATCAGCCCGAGGTTCTTGCGCGCCCGGCGCCACGGCGCGTCCGCCGACTTGTAGATGATGTGGCGCAGGTCGTTCAGCCGCCCCGGGTTCGCGGGCTTGCCATCGGCCACCCAACGCTCGCGCGAGTGGCCGCCTTTCCACGCCCGCGTGGTGAAGCCGAGCACCTCGACCTTGACCGCGCAGCGCTCCAGCGTGCGCGCCAGGATGTCGCCGCACATCGCCGCCACCGTGATCGGCCGCCCGCGCATCGAACCGGAGTTGTCCACCAGCAGCGTGACCACGGTGTCGCGGAAGTTCGTCTCGCGCTCGCGCTTGTACGACAGCGACAGCAGCGGGTTGACCACGATCCGGCTGAGCCGGCCCGCGTCGAGCATTCCTTCCTCCAGGTCGAACTCCCAGGCCCGCGTCTGCTGCGCCAGCAGACGCCGCTGCAGCCGGTTGGCGAGCTTGGACACCACCCCTTGCAGGTGCTGGAGCTGCTGGTCGAGCTGCTGGCGCAGGCGCGTCAGCTCGTCGGCGTCGCACAGATCCTCGGCCGCGATCTCCTCGTCCGCGGTCCGCGAGTAAGCACGGTAGCCGCCCGCCTCGCCCGGCGCGGGGTCGCGGCGGCCCTGCGGCCCGCCCGGCCGGTCCTGCGGCTGGGCGGCGCCGTCGTCCTCGGAGTCCTCGTCGCCCTCGCCCTCGGCCTCCACCGCCTCCGCCTGCTCGGGCTGCGCGCCAAGCGGGGTGTCGGACTCGCTCTCGCCGGTGCCCTCCTGCTCGTCGGCGGCGTCCTGCGCGCCGGACTGCTCGCCTTCCTCCTCGCCCTCGTCGGCGGACTCGTCGGGCACGCTCTCCGCCTCGGCCTCCGCCAGCTTCATCACCGCGAGCAGGCGCCGCGCCGCGCGGGTGTAGGCCGCCTGGTCGCCGCCGGCCTCCGCCAGCTCGCCCAGCGCGCGGCCCACGTCGTCCTGCAGCGAGTCCCGCCACAGCGACAGCACGTGCCGCGCCGCCGCCGGCACCGGCACGCCGGACATGCGCTCGCGCACCAGCAGCGACAGCGCCGCGGGCAGGGGAAGCTGCTCGCGCCTGGTCATGCGGTCGTAGCCGTCGGCCTCGCACGCCTCGGCCAGCCGCGCCTCCAGGTTCGCCGCCACGCCGGACATCAGCCGGCTGCCAACCACCTCGACGCGGGCCTGCTCCAGCGCGTCGTACACCTCGCGCGCCTCGCGCTGCACCGGCATCGAGCGCGCGTGCACCGCGCCGTCATGGTGGCGCAGGCGCAGCGCCACGCTGTCCGCGGCCCCGCGCAGACGCGCCATCTCCGCGGCCGGCAGCGCCCGGGTCGGCGCCGGCAACCGCGCCCGCTTGCCGACCAGGCCGGACGGGCCGGGCTGGAACGCCACCTGCACGTCGGCCTGCTGCGCCAGGGCGCGCACGGCGCCGGCGGTGGCGCGCTTGAAATCCTCGGCGCGCTCGCTGTCCTTGGGGGCGCTCATCGGCCGTGCTCCATTTCCTGAACCAGAAGCAGGCAAGGCTGGGCTCTGCCCAGACCCGCCAGGGGCGAGCCGCCCGTGGACCGGCCTTACTGAGACAAGTGGATTCCAAAGGCGAGCTTTTGGCGGAGTTTGAGGCAGAGCCTCGACCTTGCTTGCTGCCTATCCGGCCCGCCGCGACGCCAGGTTGCCGGTGGCGACTTCCTCGTTGAAGCAGCGCTGGTAGTACTCCGCCACCGTGGACCGCTCCGCCTCGTCGCACTTGTTGAGGAACGTCATGCGGAACGCGAAGCCGAGGTCGCCGAAGATCCTCGCGTTCTCCGCCCAGGTGATCACGGTGCGCGGCGACATCACCGTGGAGATGTCGCCGTTGATGAACCCCGCCCGCGTCAGGTCGGCGAGCGCCACCATGCTCTCCACCCGGCGCTTGGCAGCGCCGTCCTTGCCGTCCACGCCCATCTTGGCCAGCACGATCGCCGTCTCCTGCGCGTGCGGCAGGTAGTTCAGCGTGGCGACGATGTTCCAGCGGTCCATCTGGCCCTGGTTGATCTGCTGCGTGCCGTGGTACAGCCCCGTCGTGTCGCCGAGCCCGACCGTGTTCGCGGTGGCGAACAGGCGGAAGTAGGGGTTGGGGTGAATCACCCGGTTCTGGTCGAGCAGGGTGAGCTTGCCCTCGACCTCCAGCACGCGCTGGATCACGAACATCACGTCGGGACGGCCGGCGTCGTATTCGTCGAACACCAGGGCGCAGGGGTGCTGCAGCGCCCAGGGCAGGATGCCTTCGCGGAACTCCGTCACCTGCTTGCCGTCCTGCAGCACGATGGCGTCCTTGCCGATCAGGTCGATGCGGCTGATGTGGCTGTCCAGGTTGACGCGGATGCACGGCCAGTTCAGCCGTGCGGCGACCTGCTCGATGTGCGTGGACTTGCCGGTGCCGTGGTAGCCCTGGATCATCACCCGGCGGTTGAACGCGAAGCCGGCCGCGATCGCCATCGTGGTCTCGCGGTCGAAGCGGTAGGTCGTGTCGATCGCCGGCACGTGCTCGGTGCGCACGGAGAACGCCGGCACCTCCATGTCCACGTCGATGCCGAACGCCGTGCGCGCGTTGACCGTGGTGTCGGGCCGGGTGATCCGCTCTGTGGGGACCATCTCGGCCTCCTCTGCCTCGTGCGTCTCGGAGAGGGCGGCGATCTGGTTCATCGGGAAGGGGTGTCCTGTCGGTTCGCTGCGGCCGGGCCGCCGTGGTCCTGCAAGGCGGGAGCCGGATCGTGCAACGCGGTGCCCGGCCCTTCGGTCAACGGGAGATCATCCCGAGCTGCCCGCCGCCTGGGCGTGGCGCGCCGGCGGCTGCGCGGAGATGTGGGTGCGCAACGCGGCGTAGGCGAGGTTGATGGTCTTGAGCCGCTCCTCGGCCGCGCGGTCGCCCCCGTTGGCGTCGGGGTGGTGCCGCTTGGCCAGCTCCTTGTAGCGCGTCTTGACGTCGTCGAGCGAGACCGGCCAGGCCAGGCCCAGCGCGTCGAGCGGCTCGCGCAGGTCCGCGGGCGCCGCGTCGGCCGGCGGCGCCTTGCGGCGGGTGCGCTCGCCGGCGAGCGAGGCTAGCGGGTCGCGCAGCGCCTCCTCGTCGGACGTGGCACCCCCGAGCCGGCCCAGCGGCCAGGTCGGGCGCTGCCACGCGGTGTCGGCGCGAAGCTGCGCCTCGATCTGCCCCGGCGACATGCCCTTGTAGAAGTCCCAGCCGGCGTTGTACTCGCGCACGTGCGCCAGGCAGAACCACCAGTAGTGCGTGAGGTCGGCGCGCGACTTGGGCGCACGGTACTCGCCGGCATCCCCGCAGCTCGGGATGTCGCAGAGTCGGCCCGGCGCGTCCGGATCGGGCGCGTAGGCCCGGGGGCGCGGCGGTGTGCGTCGGGTCATTGCGGTGTTATGTGCGCACCACTCCGGCCGCGGCAAGACCCGTCCGGGCGCCTTCGCCGCACCGGCCTCGCCCGCATCGGGGATGGCCGGGCGTGGCCGGGGACGGGCAGGGTGGCGGCGTGGGCGAAGGCGCCGGGCGGCGCAACGGGCGGACGACAGGGGAGGCGGCGAGGATGTCGGCGACACGGAGCAGGGCGGGCAGGGTGCGCGCGGTGCTGAGCGAGGCGTTCGCGCCCACCACGATCGAGGTGCACGACGACAGCGCGCGCCACGCGGGGCACAGCGGCGCGGCGCCGGGCGGCGAGACGCACATCGAGGTGCGCATGGTCAGCGAGGCGTTCGCCGGCCAGAACCGCGTCGCCCGCTCGCGCGCGGTGCACGCCGTGCTGGATGCGGAGTTCAGGTCCGGACTGCACGCGCTGAGCCTGGTGCTGCGCGCGCCGGGCGAGCCGGGCTGAGACAGGAAGCAAGGTCGAGGCTCTGCCTCAAACTCCGCCAAAGGCTCGCCTCTGGAATCCATTCCTTAAGAGAAGCCGGTCCAGGGGGGCTTCCCCCCTGGCGGGTCTGGGCGGAGCTGGCCAAAGGTTCCGATGGCCCGCTTGGGCCATTGGAATGGCCAGCGGAGGGAGAGCCCAGCCTTGCTTTCTTCGCCTATTCCAGCGCCGCCTGGATCGTCTGCGACAGCGCGAACAGCCGCTGCTCGATGATGTTGGGCACGTCGCAGGCGTAGCGGATCGACGTGCGCCGGTCCTCGAATACCCGCGTGTCCCAGCCGACCTCGTTGCCCAGCGTCGCCAGCCTCGCCTCGTCCGGCGTGGCGGCGGCCTGCTCCGCGTGCAGGGCGTCCGCCTCGCCGCGCACCTTGTCGGCCAGGGCCTTCTGCCGCAGGCCGTAGCGGTCGAGCCCGTTGACCACGGCGCTGCGCTCCTCGTCGAGCGAGGCGAACAGCCCGGCGAACAGCGCGAGCAGCCTGTCCCGCCTGCGCTCCCCGGCCGCGGTCGCGAAGCCGGCGATCTCCGCCTTCGCCTGCTCCAGCGACACGCGCCGCTGCGCCAGCTTTGCCACCAGCGCCGCCACCTCCGGGTCCTCGCGCCAGTGCGCCTGTGCCTGGTCGAGGGGCGGCCCGGCCCACACCGTGGCCGCGGAAAGCTGAGTGACCTTGATCTGCTGGCACGGCCAGTCCGGGTCCCGCGGCCCCGGCGGCGCCGCCCGCGCGCCTGTGCAGGCCGTGACCACGCCCAGCGCCACGAGCGCCGCCGTCACGCGGGGGTTCGCACGCCTCATGCCGGGCCTCCCTTGCGGGTGAGCAGGCCGCGGGACGGGTCGTACGCCACGATCGCGCCCGCCGTGAACGCCACCGTCATCGTCGTCACCACCATCAGGGCCAGCCAGTTGACCTGCCCGTAGAGCATGAAGCGGATCAGCTCGACGCCGTAGGTGAACGGATTGAGCCGGCAGATCAGGTACACCACCGGGCTCGACTGCTGCACCAGCCAGAGCGGGTAGAGCGCGGCGGAGGCGAAGAACATCGGGAAGATGACGAAGTTCATCACGCCGGCGAAGTTCTCAAGCTGCCTGATGACCGAGGACAGCAGCATCCCGAGCGCGCCCAGCATCAGCCCGTTCAGCACCAGCGCCGGCAGCACCAGCACCGCGCCCCACGGCGGGATCGTGACGCCCCACAGCCAGGCGACCACCATGTAGGCGTACACCTGCAGGATCGAGACCGCCGTGCTGGCCAGCAGCTTGCTGACCAGCAGGTACCAGCGCGGGAACGGGCTGACGAGCAGCATCCGCATATTGCCCATCTCCCGGTCGTACACCATGGAAAGAGAGGACTGCATGCCGTTGAAAAGCTGGATCATCGCCATCAGGCCCGGGGTCACGTAATCCTCGTAGAGGATGTAGGTCTCGTACGGCGGGATGATCGACACGCCGAGGATCTGGCGGAAGCCGGCGGCGAAGATGAACAGCCAGACCAGCGGGCGCACCAGCGCGGAGACGAAGCGCTCGCGCTGGTGCAGGAAGCGCAGCGCCTCGCGCCACATGATCCCGCCCAGGCAGATCATGTGCTGACGCGCGGTGAACCCGGACGCGGGCGAGGGCAGGTCGGCCAGTCCCGCCGGCTCCGTCGCAGGCACCGTGTCCATCACTGCTCCCCCCCGGTCATTGCGACGAACGCCGCGCGCAGGCCCGGCTGCCCGGAGCGCGCCACGATCTCCGACACCGGGCCGGACTCGATGACCGCGCCTTGGTGCAGCACCACCGCGAGGTCGGTGTCCTCCACCTCGTCCATCAGGTGCGTCGCCCACAGCACCGCGACGCCGCGCTCGCGCACCAGGCGGCGCACGCTGCGCGCGATCGTCGCCTTGGACGCGACGTCGAGCCCGACCGTGGGCTCGTCGAGCACCAGCACCGAGGGCGCGTGCAGCAGGGCGCGGGCGATCTCGACGCGGCGCATCTGCCCGCCCGACAGGCCGCGCGCCTTGTCCTTCGCGCGCTCGGCGAGGTCCACCTCGGCGAGCACGCCCTGCGCCAGCGCGCCCGCCCTGCGGCCGCCGATGCCGTGCAGCGAGGCGTGGTACAGCAGGTTGTCCGTCACCGAGAGGTCGAGGTCGAGGGTGCGCGCCTGGAACACCACGCCGAGCCGGCGCAGCGCCTCGCCCGGCGCGCGGTCCATCCGCTGGCCGAGCACGGCCACGAAGCCGGCGCGGGTGTCGTACAGGCGGGTGATCAGCGAGAACAGCGTGGTCTTGCCGGCACCGTTCAGGCCGAGCAGCGCCGTGAAGCGGCCCTGCGGCACCACCAGCGACACGTCGCGCAGCGCCTGGCGGGAGCCGTAGCTGTGGCTCACGTGGTCGACGAGGAGGGCGGGGACAGGGTCCATCAGAGAGGAAGGCCAGGGCTCTGCCCCATTGCTTGGAAGCGGGGACCCGCCAGGGCGAGCCGCCCTGGACCGGCGCAAATATTCCTCAAAAACCCCGGTCCAGGGGCGAGGCTGGCCAAAGGTTCCGACGACCCGCTTGGGTCGTTGGAAGGGCCAGACGAGGGGGCTCGCCCCTGGCGGGTCTGGGCAGAGCCCAGTCTTGCCTGCTGCCTCACTGCGGCGCCGCGACCACGCCCCACGGCAGGCGCCCCACCTGGATCGACTTGACGACGGTGGGTCCTGCGACATCGATCACCGAGACGTCGTTGGAGAGGCCGTTGGTGGCCAGCAGATACTTCGAGTCCGCCGTGAACGCCATCTGCCAGACGCGCTGCCCGACCAGCAGGTATTTCCTCACCTCGTAGGTCGCGGTGTCGACGACGGCGATGCGGTTGGCCGGGCCGAGTGCGACGAAGGCGGTCCTGTCGTCCGGGGTGAAGCGGACGCCGACGGCCTGGATCACCTCGGGGCGCAGGCCCTGCACGGCGAAGGCGATCCTGTGGGTGACGGTGTGGTCGTGCGGGTCGATCACGCTGACGGTGCCGCCCAGCTCGGAGCTGACCCAGACCTCGGCGCCGTCGTGGCGGAACTCGGCGATGCGCGGGCGCGGGTCGACGAGGACGTTGGCGACCGGCTTCATGGTCGCGAAGTCGATGAAGTGCGCCATGTTCGTGGTCTCGGACGTGTTGACGATGGTCCGGCCGTCGGGGCTGACCGCCATGCCCTCGGGCTCCACGCCGGTCGGGATGTGGGCGATCGCCTTGTGCGCGGCGACGTCGATCGCGGTGACCATGTTGTCGTTCTCGTTGGAGACGAACAGCGGGTCGCCGGAGGCCGCCAGGGCGAAGGTCTCCGGGTCGGGGCCGGAGGGCAGGTCGCCGACCACGCGCTGGGTGGCCACGTCGATGATCTGGATGGTGTCGTCGTCGCTGGCGCACACGAGCACGCTCTTGCCGTCCTTGGTCATGGTGATGCCCCGCGGGCGCTGGCCGACCGGGATGGTGGCGACCGCCTTCATCTGGTCGAGGTCGATGACGCTGACGGTGTTGTCTCGCTCGTTGGTGACGTAGGCGAGGCTGGCGGCCTGGGCAGCGGGGGCGCCGAAAGCGAGCAGGGCCAGCAAGGCAAGGCCAGAGGCCCACTGCTTGAAGTCGGGGCCTCTGGACTCCGTCGGGGCCTGAGGCCCCGGACCCGCGCAACTCAGGAGCAGGTTCCGGACCGGGGCAGGGTGTCCCCAAGCGTGTGCCGGTCCAGGGGCGCTGCCCCTGGCGGGTCCCCGCTTCCAAGACATGGGGCAGAGCCCTGGCCTTGCTGTCCTGTTCACTGCAGCTTGCATGTCGTCTCCGGACGGTCGTAGCCGAGCGTGTCGAGTTCGGTCACCTGGTGGAGGAATCCCGGCTGCGGCGAGATCGACACGATCGTCCGCCCGTCGGCGAGCAGCAGCGGCTGGCGGAGTTGCAGGTCCCAGTCGCGCAGGGTGAGTTTTTGTCCTTTGTAGGCCGCGACGCCGAAGGCAGGGCTTTTCATGTAGGCGATCGCGGCGGCCACGTCGCCCTGCGCCACGTGGCTGACCGCCTCGCCGATCATGCGCACCGCGGTCCAGGCCTGCAGGTCGGAGGCGCGCATCCCGCGGCGGGCGGTGCGGGCGAAGCGGTTCTGGAGCTGGGTGCCGCCGAAGCTCTCGCTCGACGGGTCCCAGCTCGTGGGCACCATCCCCGCCGAGCCCGCGACCGGGCGCGCGTCCCAGGTCCGGTAGGGCAGGTACTCGGCGAACACCGAGTTCTCGTCGGCGGCCACCGCCACGTCGTAGGCGGCGACACCCTGGGTGAACACCGGCATCTGCTGCTGCGTCTGCACCACGCCGGAGTCGGTCTCGCGCGAGCCGTCGGTGTCCTTGTAGGTGCGCTCCTCGACGATCTTCGCGCCGTAGCGTTTGGCGGTGCGGCGGTAGGCGTTGCCCAGCGCCACGTCGTCGGGGTGGGAGCCGACCAGCAGCAGCCAGCGCGTCCACTTCTTCCACACCAGGTACTGCCCGACGGCGTCGGCCAGCATCGCCTGGCTCGGCGCCACGTTGACCAGGTTCGCCTGGCAGTCGGCGCCGCGCAGGCTATCGTCCGGGGCGGCGACGTTGAAGATCGTCGTGCCCGACGGCCTTGCCGCCACCGCGAGCCTGAGCACCTGCGGCCCGGGCGCGTCGGTCAGCACCAGCCGCACGCCGGTCGCGATGAGCCTGGCCAGCTCCGCCGGCACGTCGTCGGAGGCGCGCAGCGGCACGTCCACCAGGGAGAAGGACCGGTCCATGAACCGGCCCGTGGTGTTGTTGTCGTCCAGGCCGAGCCTTGCCCCGGCGAGGCCGTCGTCGGGCGGCGGCTGGTCGGGCAGGGAGATCACCGGGCGGCGCTCCACCCAGCGCAGGTAGCCGATCCGCGTGTTCACGACGCCCGGTGCGGCCGGCGCGGGGGCGGCGGCTGCGGCGTCCTGCCTGGTGCGGTCGGCGGCGGAGGCGGCGAGCTGCGAGTCCACCGAGCCGACGCCGGCGGGCGATCCTCCGGAGGGCGTCTCGCCGGACTCCTGCGCGCGGGCGGGGTCGAACGCCGCACGGCACGTGCACGCCGCCACGCCCCATGCCACAAGGTCGCGCCGGCTGATGCCGTTGCCCGCCGCCGCTTTTGGACGTTCCATGACCTTCACCATGAACAACAGCCCCACCACGATCAAGGCCGCGCAAGGCCGCCGGGAAAGCCAGGGAGCCCACGCGCCATGAGAACGCAGTCCTTTCCCCGTGCCGCCGCAGTGGCGGCGCTCGTCGCCCTGGCGCTCGCCCAGCAGGCTCCGTCCGTGGCCCGCGCCCAGGCGGCCGACGCGGCGGCGCCGGCGGACTCGCCTGCGGCCAGTGCTCCGGCGCCAGGTGCTCCGGCGCCGGCCGCGCGCCCGCGCTCCGGCGACTACAGCGCGCTCGACAATGCCAGGACGGCGACCGCGGCGATCTTCCCGTTCAGCATGGACGACACCAGCCTGCAGGGCTCCGAGGAGGGCCTGCCGGCGGCAGAGCGCGAGCGCCTGAAGAAGCTCGACGCGATCCTGGTGCAGATGCTGACCGACACCGGCAAGTTCACCCCGGTCGACACCAGCAAGGTGCCGCCGGACCAGCTCGCCGCGATCCAGGCGGCCAGCGCGCAGCTCAAGGTCTGGGACTGCAACGGCTGCGACGTCGACGAGGCGAGGAAGCTCGACGCGCAGGTCTCCGTCGCTGCCTGGGTGCAGAAGGTCTCGCGCCTGATCCTGAACGTGAACGTCACCATCCGCGACGTCGCCGACAGCCGCCTGCTCTATGGCGGCAGCGTCGACATCCGCGGCGACACCGACGAATCCTGGACCCGCGGCCTGCGCTACCTCATCAAGGACCGCATGTTCCAGGGGCCGCACGGCGGCGAGGCGGCGGCCACGGGCGGGGCCGGCGGGTCCGCCGCGCGGTGACACGCATGCTCGCCAGCGTCGCCAGCCCCGGCGAGGCGCTCCTCGCGGAGCGGGGCGGGGCCGACGTGATCGACCTCAAGGACCCGTCGCGCGGCGCGCTGGGCGCGGTGGGGCCGGAGACGGTGCGCGCGACGCTGGCGGCGCTGGGCGGGCGCAGGCGCACCAGCGCCGTGACCGGCGATCTGCCGATGTCGCCGGACGCGGTGGGCGCGGCGGCGCAGGGCATGGCGGACGCGGGCGTGGACGACGTCAAGGTCGGCATCTTTCCCGGCGGCGACGCGGCCGGCTGCATCCGCGCGCTCGCCCCGCTGGCGGCGCGGGCCAGCCTGGTCGCGGTGCTGTTCGCCGACGCCGGGCCCGACCTGTCGCTGCTGCCGCTGCTCGCCGAGTGCGGCTTCGCCGGCGCCATGCTCGACACCAGCGGCAAGCAGGCCGGCCGGCTGCTCACTCACATGCCGTTGGCAGGGCTGGGCCGCTTCGTCGGGGAGTGCCGCCGCCACGGCCTGGTGTCCGGCCTCGCGGGCTCGCTGGAGGCGCCCGACGTGCCGCGGCTGCTGGTGCTCGGCCCCGGGCTGCTCGGCTTCCGCGGGGCGCTGTGCGAGGGCGCGGTGCGCACCGCGGCGCTCAGCCCCGCCGCCATCGCCCGCATCCGCGCCCTGATCCCGGCAGAAGGCGACGCCGCCGCGGCGGGCGAGCTGCGCGTGCTGTCCGCCCGCGGCTACGCGCCGGCGACGCAGGACGCGAACAGCGCGGACAGCGTGTTCGTGCGCGACCTGGTGCTGCCGATGCAGGTCGGCGCCTACGCCTTCGAGCACGGCCACACGCAGCGCGTGCGCTTCGACGTCGAGGCCTCGGTGGCGCGGCCGGCGCGGCTGACCGCGGACCTCGCGGACGTGTTCTCCTACGACGTCATCACCGACGGCATCCGCCTGCTGATCGAGGAGCACATCGACCTGCTGGAGACCCTGGCGGAGCGGATCGCGGCGATGCTGCTGGCGCACCCGGCGGTGCTGCGGGTGCGGGTGCGCCTGGAGAAGCTCGACGTCGGCGAGGGCGTGGTCGGCTGCGCGATCGAGCGGGTGCGGGCGGCGTGAGCCGGCGAGGGAAGCAGGCAAGGCTGGGCTCTGCCCAGACCCGCCAGGGGCGAGCCGCCCCTGGACCGGCTTTACTTAAGGAGTGGATTCCAAAGGCGAGCCTTGAGTGGGGTCCAGGGGCAGAGCTCCTGGCCCTCCTTCCTTCCTGATGTCCCCCGTCGTGGTCAAGCTCGGCGGCAGCCACGCCGACGCCCCCGCGCTGCGGGCCGCGTGGCTCGCCGCCATCGCCGCGGCGAACGGCCCCGTGGTGCTGGTCCCCGGCGGCGGCCCGTTCGCGGATGCCGTGCGCGCGCAGCAGGGCCCGCTCGGCTACGACGACGCCACCGCGCACGACATGGCGCTGCTCGCCATGGGCCAGCACGGGCTCGCCCTCGCCGCCCGGCCCGGCTTCGTCGCCGCGGCGACGCCGTCGCGGATCGCCCACGCCCTGGCGGCCGGCCGCGTGCCGGTGTGGCTGCCGTCGGCCATGCTCGCCCGTGCCCGCGACGTCGCGAAGGGGTGGGGCGTGACCTCGGACAGCCTGGCGCTGTGGCTCGCCGCCCACCTCGGGGCGCGTGCCGTGCTGCTGGTCAAGCGCGACGCCGCCTCGCCCGGCCTGGACGAGGCGTTCGACGGCTTCCACGCGCGTTTCGACGGCGAGGTGCGCGTCGCCGGACCGGAGCACCTGCCCCGGCGGCTGGACACTGCGGCGCTGCCCGGCGCGCTGCTGTCCGCACCCCCGTCCGCCGCCGCGCGACGGGCGGAGCGGGGCGGGGCGCGGACGTCCGCGCCCGGGGCGCAGGCGTCCACGTGTTCCGTGCCGGCCGCCGCCGGGTGAGCGAGCGCGTCGCGTTCCTCACCGGGCATCTGGCGGAGCGCCGCCTGCGCCAGGTGCTCGAAGGCCTCGGCGACCTCGGCTTCGCGTGGTCGGTGCACAACATCGGCGTCAAGGTCGCCGCCCTGATGACGGAGGCGATCATCCTGCGCCGCCTGCCGCAGCCGCTGGACGCGGACCGGCTGATCCTGCCGGGTCGCGCCGGCGTGGACCCGGCGCGGCTCGCCGACGCGCTGGGCGTGCGCGTCGAGCGCGGCCCGGACGAGCTGGCCGACCTGCCGCGCTTCCTGGGCCGCGGCGGCAGGTCGCCCGACCTGTCGCGCTACGACATCCGCATCTTCGGCGAGATCGTCGAGGCGATCACCCTCTCGTCCGACGCCCTGCTCGCCCGCGCCCGGCAGATGCACGCCGACGGCGCGGACGTGATCGACATCGGCTGCAAGCCCGGCACGCCGTTCCCCGGCCTCGAACGCGCGGTCCGCACGCTGAAGGAGGCGGGCCTGCGCGTCAGTGTGGACTCCGGCAACGCCGAGGAGCTGCGCCGCGGCGCGCTGGCCGGCGCCGACTTCCTGCTCAGCCTCAACGAGCATACCCTCGACGTGGTGGACGGCACGGCCGCCGTGCCGGTCCTGATCCCGTCGGTGCACGGCGACCTCGACAGCCTGGTGCGCGCCCACGACCTGGCGAAGGCGCGCGGCCACGAGTGCATCCTCGACCCGATCCTCGATCCGATCCATTTCGGCTTCGCCACGTCGATCACCCGCTACCATGCGTTGCGCGAGCGTCTGCCGGAGGCGGAGATCCTGATGGGGACGGGCAACCTCACCGAGCTGACCGACGCCGACACGTCGGGCGTCACCGCCATGCTGCTCGGCATCTGCTCGGAGCTGGCGATCCGCGCGGTGCTCATCGTCCAGGTCAGCGCGCACACCCGGCGCACCGTGGCCGAGCACGACGCCGCGCGGCGCATGATGTTCGCCGCACGCGCCAACAACGACCTGCCGAAGAACTACGGCGCCGGGCTGCTCCAGGTGCACGAGCGCTCGCCGTTCACCCAGACCGCGGAGGACATCGCGATCCAGGCCGAGGCGGTGCGCGACCGCAACTGGCGCATCGCCACCGCCCCTGACGGCGTGCACGCCTGGAGCGCCGGGCGGCACCTGCGCGGCCACGACACCATGGCGTTCTACCCAGACCTCGGCGTCGGCGGCGACGCGCCGCACGCCTTCTACCTGGGCGCAGAGCTGGCCCGGGCGGAGACCGCCTGGAGCCTGGGGAAACGCTACGTCCAGGACGAGCCGCTCGCCTGGGGCGTCGCCGTCCCCATCTCCGGGCGCGACCGCACCCGGCTCGTCGAGGAAGGCCACACCCTGCGCGAAGGCAGGGCCGTCCACGTCAAGCCGCCGCCGGAGACGGAGTGAGCGGCTGGAGCAAGGCAAGGCTGGGCTCTGCCCAGACCCGCCAGGGGCGAGCCGCCCCTGGACCGGCCTTACTTAAGTAATGGATTCCAAAGGCCTGCCTTTGGCGGAGCTTGAGGCCCATGCTTGAAGGCGGGGCCTCAACCTTGCTTCCTCCCTGACCGGACCCGCCATGCCCCTGATCCGCGAGACCATCGTCGCCACCATCGCCCCCGACGGCCGCCCGCACCTGGCGCCGCTCGGGCTGATCCAGCACGGCGCGCTGTGGACCATCGCCCCGTTCCAGCCCTCGGCGACGCTCGCCAACCTGCTCGCCACGCCGCAGGCCACCGCCAGCCACCCCGCCGACGTGCGCGCCTTCGCCGGCCTGCTCACCGGCCGGCGCGACTGGGCCACCGTGGCGTCGGACAGCGTGCGCCCGCCGCGCCTGGCAGACGCCCTCTCGCACTGGGAGCTGGAGGTCTCCGCCCTGCACGAGGACGAGGTCCGCCCGCGCTTCCACTGCCGCGTCGTCCACGAGGCCGCGCACGCGCCGTTCCCCGGCCACAACCGCGCCGCCGCCGCGGTGATCGAGGGCGCGATCCTGGTGAGCCGCCTGCGCATGCTCTCGCGCGAGAAGGTGGACGCCGAGATGGCGTACCTGCGCGTCGCCGTCGACAAGACCGCAGGCACCGCGGAGCGCGAGGCCTGGGGCTGGCTGGAGGAGGCGGTGGCCGCGCAGCGCCGCGCGTGACCGGGGAGCAGGCGTTGCCTGCGGACCACCACCTCAGCCGCAAGGCCCGGCACCGGGGCGGCGTGCGACGGCGGGGCGGGCTGCGCCCACGCCGCACCTGTGGTAGTGCGGCACGACACCCAGGCTCCCCGTCCAGAGAGGTCTTTATGCGTCCGCTCCCGATCATCGCCGCGCTGCTGCTCGCCGGCTGCGCCAGCAACACCGGCGTGCTGCCCACCGGGCCCAACGCCTACAGCATCTCGGTCGAGCGTTCCGGCCTGAACGGCGGGCGAGCCGCCGCGCGGCGCATCGCCTTCACCCAGGCCGCGGAGTACTGCCGCGCGAGGACGCTGCAGTCGCAGATCCTGGAGGCCAACCCGTTCGGCGGCACCTTCGAGTCCGACACCGGCCTCGACCTCGCCTTTACCTGCGTGCCGCTGAACGCGCCCGGGCCTTCGCCGCAGACCTTCCCGGGCACGACCGTCATCGGCCGCGACTGAGCCTCGGCGCTGACCTGGAAGCAGGCAAGGCTGGGCTCTGCCCAGACCGCCGGGGGGCTTCCCCTGGCGGAACTGGGGTCCGGTAGCAGCGGAGCCGAAAATGCAGTTCGCTAGACTGGCGGCCCTAGGCTGCCACTTCCGACACATTGCGGATTCTTGTCGCCCTGATGGCAGTAATGCCGGCTTTCCCGAAAAGGATGGTGTTTTGGGAACAGCCTGTCAGGCGTCCGCTGGGTGCCGGGCCCTAGCGTCCCATCTCGCCGCGTAAGCGAGCAAGGCAATCTACCCCGAAGTCCGCACGGTGTAAGCAACGCGCGCCGCCTCGATGCGGGGAGCATTCTCCAGCACCCACTCGGCAAGGCCTCGGATCGGGTCCAGGAACTCCCAGCCGAGGTCGGTCAGCGCGTATTCGACTTGCGGCGGGTTCACGGGCGTCACCGTGCGGGAAACGAGCCCGTTCTCCTCCAGGTCGCGCAAGGTCGAAGCCAACACCTTCTGGCTGATTTCGCCGATCTCGCGGCGAAGCGCGTTGAAGCGGCGCGGCCCGCGCCCAAGCACTCGTACGATGAGCACCGTCCATTTGTCGGTGACGCGCCCCAGCATGCGGCCGATGAGCACGCACTGACCGGTTTCCTCCTGGTAATCTGGTGCGTGCAAAGTGCCTCCTTGTTCGTCGATGCGAACCGTCCGAAATGTGGTTTCGAGAAGATACCGCATTCTTCGGCGGAAGGACAGAATGATGCCTCAAGCGCGAATGCCCACCTACTTCCTCTCGCACGGCGGGGGTCCATGGCCGTGGCTCAAGCATCTTCGCCCCGGCATGTACGACCAGCTCGAAACCTCACTGCTCGACGTGCGGCGCGAGCTGGGCGAGGCACCCCGCGCCATCCTGATGATCTCGGGTCATTGGGAAGCGGATCGCTTCCTCGTATCTTCGGCTGCCCATCCACCGATGGTGTACGATTATGGCGGTTTCCCCGAGCACACCTATCGCATCCGCTACGACGCCCCCGGTTCGCCTGCGCTGGCTGAGCAGGTGCGTGATCTGCTGGTGCACGGTGACATGGCGACCGGGCTCGATCCGCAGCGTGGCTTCGACCACGGCACGTTCAGCCTGATGCACACCCTGTACCCGGACGCGGACATGCCGATCGTGCAGCTTGCCCTCCGCTCGGACTTCGACCCTGCCGCCCATGTCCGGGTCGGCGAACTGCTGGCACCGCTTCGCGACGAGGGTGTCGTGATCGTCGGCAGCGGATTCAGCTTCCACGATACCATGGCGATGCGCAGCGGCACCGGCGCGGCTTCGTCAGCGATGTTCGACCGATGGCTGGACGACACCCTCGTCGGCTCGAAGCCGGAGGAGCGCCACGAGCGCGTGCTTCGCTGGGCGACGGCGCCCGCGGCCCGTGCCGCCCACCCGCGCGAGGATCATCTGCTGCCGCTGATGGTCGCGGTCGGCGCGGCGGGCGGTGACGCCGGCACGCGAGTCTACCACCAGCCCGACTTCATGGGGGCGATCACCGCGTCGAGCTACCGCTTCGGCGAGGCCGTGACCCAATCCCAACCGACGTTCGCCGCAGCCTGAGTCGCCCCGAACCGACGCCTGACCCTCCCCGATTGGCAGGAGCAACATCGTCATGACCACCAAGCCCCGCATCGCCCTCGTCATCGGCTCCACCCGGCCGACCCGCTTCGCCGACAAGCCCGCGCAGTGGATGCTGAAGCACGCTCAAGCGCGTGACGACATGAACGTCGAACTGGTCGACCTGCGTGATCATCCGCTGCCCTTCTTCTCCGAGATGGCGTCGAACCTCCACGTTCCCAGCAAGGACCCCGAGGCGCTCCGCTGGCAGGAGCGGATCGCCGGCTTCGACGGCTTCATCTTCGTCGTCGCTGAGTACAACCACTCGGTCACGGGCGCGCTCAAGAACGCGCTCGACCAAGCCTACAAGGAGTGGAACCGCAAGCCGTTTACCGCCATCGCCTACGGCGGCGCGGGCGGAGCACGCGCGCTGGAGCATTTGCGGGGGATCGGCGTCGAGCTTCAAATGGTCTCGACGCGCGCCGCCGTCCATATCGGCGGCAGCGACTTCATGGCGGTGTTTCCGATGGGCGGCAACAAGCCGATCGAGGAGATTGAGAAGGGTTTGCTCCCCGCGGCCAAGACGGCGTTGGACGAACTCGTCTGGTGGGCAAAGACTACTATGGACGCCAGAACCGCGGCCGCTTGATCACGCCGGCGCGTCCCTTGCAGTGGCGGCATAGATCTCGGTCCATGCCAACAGCGACGAAGCGGTAGCAGCTAACCCCTCCCTTCCCGAAAACGAAGGTGCAGCGAGAGAACGACGCTATGGCGTGGCAAAGCAATGGTAGCAGATGCCGCTTTCCCAAATCAGTCTTCCCAAAGTTACTCGGTCCAGACGGGAAAGCGGGAACCACTTGGTTGTTGCCTGGAACGGCGACCTGCGCCGCGTCAGCTATCTGTATCTACAAACCAACCCAAGCAGTTATGGCTCCATTGGAGTTGTACCAACCGTTCCATGCATTGACCGGTCGGGAAGCGAGGCTGGGCTCTCCCTCCGCTGCCATTCCAACGACCCAAGAGGGTTGTCGAAACCTTTGGCAGCTACGCCCAGACCCGCCAGGGGCGAGCCGCCCCTGAACCGGCCTTGCTTAAGTATTGGATTCCAAAGGCGAGCCTTTGGCGGAGTTTGAGGCAGAACCTCAACCTTGCCTGCTGTGCTTTCCTACGCCTGTGCCAGCACCAGCAGGTGCCCGTCCGGGTCGCGCACCATCGCCACGCGTCCCTCGTCGCCCTCGACCACGCCCGCCGTGACGAACCGCGTGCCCGCGCCCCGCAGCGCCGCCGCCGCCGTATCCAGGTCCGCGACCTCCAGCACCAGTCGTGTCGCCAGGATGTCCGCGGCCGTGGCGTCGGCCGGCATCGGCTGCCCGTCGGCCGGCGCCCGGTAGCCCAGCAGCTCGACGTGCGGCGTCGGGGCGGCCGGGGGCGTCATGGCCACGACGTCGACGACGGCGCCGGCGGCGTCGTCCAGGCGTGACTGCGCCGGCCCGCCGTTGACCCCGGCCTGTGTCTTCGTCAGGCCGAGCAGTGCTGCGTAGAAGCGTGCGCTCCGCTCCGCGTCCGCCACCCCGATCGCGGAGTGGTCCAGCCCGAGGCACGGCTCGCCGCCCTGACGCGCCGCCGCGGCCCTGGCGCGCCAGGGCTCCGGCTCGCGGCCGGCGGGGAACCGGAGCAGCTCCAGCGGGTGGCCTTCTGGGTCGCGGAACTTGAACGCCAGGACGCCGCCGCTCGACTCCGGAAGCTGCTCCGGCCCGTCGCGCGAGATCGCCGCGCAGCCGGTGGCGCGCAGCCGCCGGCAGGCCGCGTCCATGTCGGCCACGATCACGGCGACATGCTGGAACCACAGGTCCTGGCTGCGGCTGCCGGCGGGGTAGGGGCTGCCCTGCGGGCTGTGCCGTTCCAGCTCCACGACCTGGTCGCCCAGGCGCAGCGTCGCGACCTCGGCGCGGGCGTGCGCCAGGCCGGTCGCGCGGGCGAACCCGTCGCCGCCGCGCAGGCGGGTGCCGGACAACGCGAAGCCGAGCGCGTCGCGGTAGAACGCCACCGCGCCCGCCAGGTCCGACACCGGCATCACCACCCGCAGCAGCCGTGTCGCGCCGGCACCGCCCGGGATCGCCGCGTCGGCGGGGCTGTCTGCCCCGTCGCTCATGGCCGCTGCGCGCCGCGCACGTTGAGGAAGATCGCGCACATCCGGTGCGACGCGCAGATGAACAGCCGCGAGCGGTTGCGGTCGCCGAACGCCAGGTTCGACGTGGTGCCTCCGGTCTTCACCACGCCGAGCAGCGCGCCGGACGGGCCGATGCAGTGCACCCCGTCGCCGGCGCTGCTCCAGATGTTGCCGTGCTCGTCGGCGCGGAACCCGTCCGCGAAGCCGGGGGCCACGGTGTGGAACACCCGGCCGTTGGCAAGGCGCGCGCCGTCGATCACGTCGAACACCCGGATGTGCTGGGCGGTGGGGAAGAACAGGTCGCCGGTCTCGCCGATGTAGAGCAGGCTCTCGTCGGGCGAGAAGCACAGGCCGTTCGGCCCCACGAAATCGTCCGCCACCACGTCGAGCGTCCCGGTGCGCGGGTCGAGGCGGAACACCTGGCTGGGCAGCTCCGCCTCCTGGCGGCCGCCCTCGTAGTCCGTCATCAGGCCGTACGGCGGGTCGGTGAACCAGATCGTGCCGTCGGACTTCACCACCACGTCGTTCGGCGCGTTCAGGCGGCGGCCTCGGTAGCGGTCCGCCAGCACCACGACGCGGCCGTCGTGCTCCGTGCGGGTGATGCACCGCTCGCGGTGGGAGCACCCGACCAGGCGGCCCTGCAGGTCGCGGGCGTGCCCGTTGGCGAAGCCGGAGGGGGCGCGGAACACCTCGACGCCGCCGGCCTGGCTCCAGCGCATGATCCGGTCGTTCGGCAGGTCGGAGAACAGCAGGTGGTTCATGTCGGCGAACCACACCGGCCCCTCGCACCAGCGGAAGCCCTCCGCCAGCGTCTCCAGCGGCGCGTTGGGCAGCACGTAGGTCCTGAACGCCGGGTCATGGATCTCGAACCCCTCCACGGCCGGCGCGCCTAGCGGACCCGGCAGGGCTGCGCCACCGTGGGCGCCACGTCCAGGCCCACGACCATGAGCACGCAGGGCACGTCGCCCACGGTGCCGGACAGGTGGCCCTTGTGCCCCGCGGCGTCCGCGCGGCAGTTCTGGTCCTCGCCCAGCTCGACGTCGCCGGGCCCCATCTCGACACGCACGCCGTCCATGGTCTCCACGAACCAGCGCCCGGAGATCGGCGCGATCCACTGCGGCCTGGGGTTCTCGTGCCACTCGCCGTACCAGCCGACCGGCAGCACGGTGAACGTCACAACGGCGCCGGCCTCCGGCTCCTTGTGATTCCACTGCGGCTGCACGCCGGGGCCGACGCCCTTCAGCTCGAAGCCGTCCAGCGTGCAGCGCGTCTGGTGGCTCACCCCGTCCTCGTCCACCCAGGCGTGCCAGTAGCCCAGCGTCGGGTGCGGCCCCGGGTTCTCCCCGGCCGCCGAGCCCTCCGCAGCCCGGACGATGCACTCGGTCATGCGCCTGCTCCCGTGCGATGCGCCACGCCTACGCGCCGCGGCGGCGCCGGTTCGCCTCGTCCCGCGACGCCAGGCCGACCCGCCGGCCCGATCGCTCCGGGTAACGGTTTCATCACCGGCGAGGCGCACCCTGCTGCCTCACGGACAGGGAGGTCGGGAGCGTGTGCGCCACTGCAACCCTCGAGGTGCCCAGGCCCGGCATGGCCGCGTGGCTGGCCGGACTTCCGCTGGCCCTTGGCGCCCTGGTGTACTCGGCGGTGCTGTTCACGCCGCCGCTGCTCGGCGACGGCGACACCTACTGGCATGTCACGAGCGGCGCGTGGATGCTGGCGCACCGCGCCGTGCCCCACGCCGATCCGTTCTCGTACACAGCCTACGGCCAGCCCTGGACCGCTCACGAGTGGCTTTCCGAGGTGATGATGGGCCTGGCCTACCGCGGCGGCGGCTGGACCGGGGTCGTCGTGCTGTTTGCCGGCGCGGCCGCGCTCGCGACCGCCCTGATGGCTCGCCATCTCGGCCGGTTCCTGGACACGGGGCCGGCCCTGCTGATGACCCTGCTGGCGGCGGGCACGGTCGCCCCGTCCCTGCTGGCCCGCCCGCACCTGCTCGCGCTGCCGGTCATGGAGGTCTGGACGGCCTGGCTGATGATCGCCAGGTTCGAAAGCCGCCCGCCGCCGTTCGCCATGATCGCGCTGATGGAGCTCTGGGCCAACCTGCACGGCAGCTTCATGGCGGGCTTGGCGCTGACGGCGCTGGTCGCCGTCGAGGCGGCGGTCGAGGACCTGATACCAACCGCCCTAATTCCGGACCGTTGCCCAGGTGCGTTCCGTGATTGACCTGACCCGTGCGATGTCACCAATGAACGCGTTCCACGCCGTGCAGCAGGTCTCGAC